>Ga0307931_1000003_pt1 | contig 151560 bp, 113 predicted proteins | sample OrgLakmetageno47_FD_201816 | JGI IMG/M metagenome (GOLD analysis project Ga0307931, IMG submission 201816) | Saline water microbial communities from Organic Lake, Antarctica - #47 | ecosystem: Environmental > Aquatic > Non-marine Saline and Alkaline > Saline | place: Antarctica: Organic Lake...
TACCTGCAATTGTATCTCAATGAGTTCATTTATAAACTCAATAGACGATATTTTGGAGACAAGATATTTGATAGGCTAGTAATAGCAAGCATTACAGCGACTGGAAACTAAACGGATATGCAAATAAATGTTGAGTGTGAAATCAAAAAGACAAAATTCACAGGAAAGTTATGCTCATCATTTATAGACTAGATTCTATTTTTTAATACGTTTATCCTATATAAAATAGGATATTAGGTTTCAGTTTCTAAATCAAAAACTATATTTGCCTATAATAATTGAACACTAAATGAAATTTACTCCTGTAATAATAGTCTTATTTATTATAACTTCTTTCACGTCCTGTATTAGCACAAAGCAATTAACCTACTTAGCTGAAGACGAAAACAATAAAGTAGATAGTTTGATTTCTTTTCAAGAAGTGCAAAGACCTTATAGAGTGCAAATCAACGATTTGTTAAGTATAAGAGTAAAAGCTTTGGACCAAGAATTAACAAGTATGTTTAACCCGATTGGTGATTCAGAAAATTCGACGGCAACCACAGAAGAAAGAGCATATTTTGATGGGTTCCTGGTGGACAGACATGGTGAAATAAGGATTCCTACAATTGGAAAAATGAAAGTTTTAGCACTTACACTCGAAGAAATTAGATTAAAACTAAATGATAAGTTACTTGAAGATTATTTTAAATCTGAAGCTAACATTTTTATAACCGTAAAATTGGCAGGACTTCGCTACACAACTTTAGGTGAAATAAGTAGCCCCGGGAGTCAAGTTATTTACAAGGAACAGGTTTCCATTATGGAAGCTATTGCAAATTCAGGAGATATTACATTAACAGGCGATAGGCGTGCTGTAAAAATTTTAAGACAGTATCCTGAGGGGCAACGCATGCATAGAGTGGATCTTACAAAAATAAGTGCGGTTAACTGTCAATTTTATTATGTACAACCTAACGATTTGATCATTATTGACCCTCTTCCTCAAAAATCACTAGGAATTGGAACAACAGGATTTGGAACCATAGCTACAGTTTTCTCGATAGCTACAGCGATAACCATATTATTTATAAGACTCTAATGGAAGAAGATTTTGAAGTAAGCGAATCCAATGCTTATTTTGACTTTAAAGGTTTTATAGTCAAGATATTTAGTTATTGGTATTTATTTGTGATAAGCATCCTCGTCGGGATGGGTATCGCCTATTTCATCAATGTAAGGAAACAACCTATTTATCAAATTGAAAGTTTGATCACCATAAAGGACGATCAAAATCCTTTTTTTACGTCCAACACAAGTTTAACCTTCAACTGGGGAGGTGTTTCCGATAAAGTTAATACCACTGTTACAACTTTAAAAACTAGAACTCACAATGAAAAGGTAGTCAATAGACTAAGGCTTTATCTTCAGTATTATGAAGATGGGAAGTATCAAAAAGAAGATGCCTACGGTAAAGTTCCTTTTGTAGTTATGGAAGATAGTCTAGAAGCTCAGCTTATAGGAAGAGAACTTACCATAAAATTTATAGATAAGACTAGCTTTGAACTTAGTCTAACTTTTGATGATGAAGATCCAGGAAATTTAAGCTATTACAATTATACCACAAAAGAAACCGAGAGTCGATATTTCAAAAAAGAAGATTACAAAGAGACCTTTAAGGTATCAGAGTATGTAAACTCACCCTATTTTAAAGGTCAGGTTTTTAGAAATTCAATACCATTGAGTTCAGATAAACCCTACTATATAAGGTTTAATAACTATTACTCAACAGTCAAGAAATTTCAGGATATTAATGTGTCCCCAGAAAATAAAGGAAGTTCAATTCTTAACTTATCTCTTAATGGAAATAACAAAGAGAAACTCGTAGACTATCTCAACACAACCGTACAAGTTTTAAGCGAAGATATGTTGAACCGTAAAAACCTATTTGCAACGAAGACCATTCGTTTTATTGATAGTAGTCTTACAGAAAAGTCTAAAGAACTTAAGTCGGTTGAGGAAGAACTTAATCAATTCAAAATAAGCAATGACATTATAGATCTCACAGAAGAGAGCAACCAAATAAGACAGCGTCTTACCAATCTAGATCTTGAGAAAAACAGCATACAGCGACAGATAGATTATTACAACGGGTTAGAGCAGTACTTAAGGAATCGGCAAAATTATTCAGATGTCCCCGCACCATCAGTTGCTGGTATAGATGAACCTAGTATAAGTCAAGCTGTTGGTAAAATAGTAGCCTTGTCTGAGCAAAGAAGCAAATATTCCTATTCTTTAAAAGCAGATGCGCCCATATTTAATGATATCGATAGGCAAATTAATGCGACTAAATCTGTTTTATTAGAAAATATAGGATCCACTGAAAATATATTACTAGAACAATTAGGAAATATCCGACGCAATGAAGCTGAACTAGAAAAGCAAATTAGAACACTTCCCAAAGAACAACAAGACCTTTTAAAAATTGAACGCCGATACACCATTAGTGAAGAAACCTATAGCCTATTTCTAATTAAGCGGAATGAAGCGGGTTTAATAAAAGCAGCCAATGTAAGTGATGTCCAAATTATAGATAAAGCCATGGATACTGGTGGTGGGAAAATAGGACCCAATACGCAATTAAATTATGTTATGGCATTGCTTACAGGAAGTTTTGTACCCTTAGTGTTTGTATTTCTTCTTGTCTTCTTAGATAATAAAATCAATAACCCAAAAGATATAAATAAATTATCACCAATACCACTTTTAGGGGTTGTTGGTAAAAGCAAAAGCACCTCTAACCTAGCTGTATTTTCAAAACCCAGATCTGCGATAGCTGAAAGTTTTCGTGGACTTAGAACCAGCATGCAGTTTATTTTTAAACAACAGCACGTGCAAGGTAATAAGACCATACTAATTACTTCGTCTGTAAGTGGTGAGGGAAAAACCTTCACAGCTATCAACATGGCTTCCGTGTTTTCTATGAGTGGTAAAAAGACATTATTGATAGGTTTAGACCTCAGAAAACCTAAGATATTTGAAGATTTTGATATCACTAATGATATTGGAGTCGTGAATTACTTGATAGGGCAAAATTCTTTAGAAGAAATCATACAGAAAACAAATTATGAGAATCTAGATGTTATCGTTTCTGGTCCTGTCCCTCCAAACCCAGCAGAGCTATTGATGGGAGATAAAATGAACATACTCATCGCCTCCTTAAAAGAGAACTATGACTGTGTGATTATGGATACCCCGCCTATAGGTTTGGTGTCTGATGCTTTAAATCTAGGTAAATACGCAGATGCTTCTATTTATTTGTTGAGACAAAATTATACCAAAAAAGCAATGCTAAGTGTCATAAATGATAAATATGAAAAGGGAGAAGTAAAGAATATCAGTTTTATTCTCAACTATTTTCAACATAAGGCTAAGTATGGTTATGGCTACGATTATGGCTATGGTTATGGGTATGGGTATGGGCGTTATGGCAACGGCTATCTTCAAACTGAAAAAAAATCCTCCATTAGGAAAAGAGTAAAACGACAATTAAAAATAATATTAAAATCATAAAATACACAACTATGAGTTATCCAAAAATTGCGATTATTGGCTTAGGATATGTAGGACTTCCTCTAGCCGTAGCATTTGCTAAAAAATATCCTGTAGTGGGTTTCGATATAAATCAATCTCGAGTAGATGAATTAAATAACGGCACCGATCATACCTTAGAAGTTTCAGATAAGGATTTAAAGGAGGCGCTTACTAACAACGATTCTCCTGCCATGAAGTTGTCTACAGAGTCCAATGACATGAAAGAAGCGACCATCTTTATTGTAACTGTACCCACTCCAACAGACAAAAACAGGCAACCAGTTTTAACCCCTTTAATAAAAGCCAGCGAAACTATTGGGAGCATTCTTAAAGATGGTGATATTGTTATTTACGAGTCTACCGTATATCCAGGAGTAACGGAAGAAGTCTGCGTTCCTGTTTTGGAACAATTTTCTGGTAAAACCTTCAACAAAGACTTTTTTGCAGGCTATTCTCCCGAAAGAATTAATCCAGGAGATAAAGAACATACAATTACTACTATACTGAAGGTAACCTCAGGATCTACTCCAGAAATTGCAAAAAGAGTAGACGATTTATATGCTTCGATTATTACAGCAGGAACTCATTTAGCCACTAGCATAAAAGTAGCGGAAGCTGCAAAAGTGATTGAAAATTCGCAAAGAGACATCAATATTGCTTTTGTAAACGAATTGTCGAAAATTTTTAGACTACTGGATATAGATACTAACGATGTGCTAGAGGCCGCAGCAACCAAATGGAATTTTATAAAGTTTTCTCCTGGTTTAGTAGGTGGACACTGTATAGGTGTAGATCCATATTATCTAGCTCAAAAGGCTTTGGAGGTAGGCTATAATCCTGAAATTATTTTATCTGGTCGTCGAATAAACGATGGGATGGGAAAATATGTAGCCAGTGAGGTTATAAAATTAATGCTCAATAAAGAAGCAAAAGTAAAAAACGGAAAGGCTTTAGTATTAGGCGTCACCTTTAAGGAGAACTGCCCAGATACACGTAATACCAAAGCAATTGACGTGATAGAAGAATTGAAAAAATACAATATGGATGTAGACGTTTGTGACCCATGGGCTAATAAACAAGAGGTGAAAACTTTATTTGATATTGACTTATTGAGGTGTGAAGATCTCAAATTAACCTATGACACTATAATCCTAGCTGTATCTCACAATGAGTTTTTAAATTTAGATTTTGAGGCTTTAAAAAATGATAATGCAGTTATTTTTGATGTGAAATCTTTTTTACCAACCGATAAAATTGACGGCCGATTATGATGTACAAAACAGAATACCATACACAAGATTTATCTAAGTTTCGATTTTTAGTGACTGGAGGAGCTGGATTTATAGGCTCTAATATCGTTGAATACCTATTGAAATTTGGAGCAAAACACGTCCGAGTTTTAGACAATTTATCTAATGGCTACAGAACCAACATCAAAGAATTTGAGAGTGAATCTAACTTTGAATTTATAGAAGGTGATATCAGAAAGTTTGAGGAATGTGAACATGCCGTTGAAGATATCGATATCGTTCTTCATCAAGCTGCTTTAGGATCTGTACCGAGATCTATAGATGATCCCATTTTAAGTAATTCTGTAAATGTCTCCGGATTTTTAAATATGCTAGTCGCCTGTAAAAATTCTAAAACTGTAAAACGTTTTGTTTATGCAGCTTCTAGTTCAACTTACGGAGATAGTCCTACTTTACCAAAAGTTGAAAACAATATAGGCAAGCCCTTATCCCCTTATGCCGTAACCAAATATGTCAATGAACTATATGCCGATGTGTTTGCTAAAACCTATGGACTTGAAGTTATTGGCCTTCGGTATTTTAACGTTTTTGGACCTAAACAAAGTCCAGAAGGTGCCTATGCTGCTGTTATTCCTTTATTTATGCAAGCGTTAAAAGATCAAAGCTCACCAACCATGAACGGCGATGGAGAGCAAACCAGAGATTTTACGTTTGTAGAAAATGCAGTGCAAGCAAATATCAAAGCCTCCTTTGCAGATGAGAAGGCAACCAATGAGGTGTATAATGTAGCTTGTGGCGACCGCATCAGCTTAAATCTGCTTTGGTCGGCTTTAGAAAAAGCGTCTGGTAGTTCTTTAAAAGCAATCTATGGTCCACCAAGACAAGGCGATGTAAAAGATTCTTTAGCTGATATAAATAAAGCAAAAGAGTTAATGGGATATGAGCCTAAATTCAATGTAGAAGAAGGACTAAAAATAACTTGGGACAACTTCAATAAAAACTAATTTAAGTTAGTTTTCAAATATCAAAGTTGAGGATTTATACCTAATTAAATTTATAATGTCGTATAAATAAATTGAATTATTTTTTGATTGGTTGAAATTAAAAATAACTAGCATAGCCTTAGTTACGGTAATTATTTTTTATAAAAAGCAGGCGGAAAAGAAACGATTTATTGCGACATTATTGGTTTAATTTGGAATCAAACCAATCTGTCCTTCAAAAGAGATGCATAAATCGTTTATTTTTTTTGAATTTTTGAAATCCCTTCTTATAAAAAAAACCTGCCATCTCTGGCAGGTTCAACTCAATCAAAACAAAATTAATCAATATTAGAATTTTAAGTTGATCGCAAGATTAAACTCATCATAGATAGTTTTGTCACCTAAGTTATCAAAAAAGCTACCTGAGCCATATCTCACGTTGTATTTTGTTCTATCAATACTAAGATTTGTAGTCGCTGAATTTTCAGTCATAGTCAAATCAAACGCGATTGGATTGGTATTTCCTTTGATAGTAAGATCTCCAGACACCCCATATACATCGTCTTTTTTGGCTACGGTCGTAATGACAAATTTTGCAGTTTTATGAGTTTCTACGCCAAAAAAATCATCTGATCTAAGATGGCCCGTCAATTTTTCTTTACTGTCTCCCTCAAGGTCAGTAACGTTAATAGAGGTCATATCTGCTGTGAATTCACCACCAATTAATTTTCCGTCCTCCATCAAGAAAAAACCGTCTTTCAAATTGATAGTTCCTGAGTGAGAACCCGTCAATTTTTCTCCTTCCCATAGGATGGTACTTTCTTTAACGTCAACTTGTTTCTTTTCAACCGTGTTGGTAAAAGCTACCAAGCCTAAGATAATTGTTGTGGCTAAAGCGCCTTTAAAAACATTCATTTTCATAATTTTAAATTTAGGGTTTGTGTTTATATTAAATTCTAGTAAATAATTCGTCTTTAGATTTTCTTACTTTTTTAGCGTCTTTCAATTGATCGGTTTCACTTCTATAACCAACAGTTGCTAAAGTAACTGATTTGAGGTCTTTGGATTTTAAATCCAATAATTCATCAAATTCAGCTGAATTGAATCCCTCCATTGGGCAAACATCTATTTTAAGGTCTGCAGCCGCAGAAAGCAAATTTCCCAAAGCAATATAAACCTGGCGAGATGCCCAGATGTGTTTAGCTTCTTCAGTAAATGTTAGCACAGAATTCTGAATCATTTCTTTTAAATCCTGAAAGTCTTCTACTTGTTTATTTCTAGTTTCACTATTATTTTTAATGAACTCATCAAGATAGTGTTCATTCACATTGGTGTTATAAGCAAAAACAAACAAATAAGAAGCATCTGTAATTTGAGCTTGACCAAATGCTGCTGGTTTTAGCTTAGCCCTAACTTCTGGATCTTCTATCACCATAACTTCATAAGGTTGTAATCCATAAGAAGATGCAGACAAACGAATAGCTTCTAACAAGGTTTCCAAATCGTCTTTAGACACTTTTTTTTCTGGATTAAATTTTTTTGTAGCATACCGCCAATGTAAATCCTGAATGTATGTATTCATAAATTAATTTCTTAGTTTGTTTAATAATAAGTTCAGATTTTTTAATTCTTCAGAAGACAAATTGTCTGTAATATTTATTTCAGCATTATCGACCTCAGTATTGATGATACTTAAAGTTTTGACCCCTTGAGAAGTAATGGTTATATCGACTTTTCTCCGATTGGATTCGCACTGCTCTCTTTCTACGTAACCTTTTTTTATTAATTTATCTACTAGACGAGTCGTGTTACTCATTTTATTAATCATCCTATCTTGGATAGTTTGCAGAGAACTTGGTTTGCCTTTCATACCTTTTAATATTCTTAAAACATTAAATTGTTGTGTAGAGATGTCAAATGGTTTTAAAGCAAAAGTGATTTCATCTGTTATCCAACTTCCTGTAAAAAGGAGATTAAGTAAGGCTCGCTTAGATTGTGGTAGCTCTTGTGAAATTTTCAACTCTTCTTCGATAACCATGTTGTAACAATATTTGTACATACAAATGTATAACTCCTTAAGAAATGGAAAATTAAATTCTTTGTTAAATTAAACATAGCTTTTAGGAGTGGAAATTTTAAACGATTTTCAACTCTAGTCAAATTAGCTGTTAGGAATAACGTATTTTTGCAACTCAAGATAAAATTTAATCATGGGAAATTTAAATGAAAAAAAATGGAATGAAGGTCTTAAAGCCTCTTCTAATTCAGAAATAATTGATGTAAGAACTCCTGATGAATTTAACGATGGTTATATTGAAGGAGCTCGCTTATTGAATATTCAAGACTCTAGTAAATTTATGGAAGAAGTTGAAAAACTCGATAAAGACAAGGACTACTATGTGTATTGTAGATCCGGCAGACGAAGTGAAATGGCTTGCCAACTCATGGAAAAAGCTGGAATTGATCATGCTTACAATTTGGAAGGTGGAATATTGGATTGGACTGGTAATGTGAAAAAATAGTATGAAAACTCTCACACTTTTAGCTGTTATCTGTCTTTTCGTTTCCTCATGCCAATCTCCAAAAGAATCTACTCCTACATTGGTATCTTCTGAGGAAATGAAGAAATTAATGGACATGGATTCTATACAATTGATCGATGTTAGATCTTTGGAAGAATTTAGGGAAGGTCATCTTAAAGGCGCACAGAATCTTATTTATGATAATGATTTTGCTCAGAAAATAAGTCAACTTGATAAGTCAAAACCTGTGGCAGTCTATTGCAAAACCGGAAGATGGTCTGAAGAATGTTCTACTATTTTAAAGAAAGCAGGATTTAAAAAGGTTTATGACTTGAAAGGGGGGTTAAGTCAATGGAAATTTGAAGAAGAACTCGTTAAAGATAGTTTACCTTAGAAAATGTAAGTTGTAACTTATATAAACAGGGATTATTCATCAGAAAAAAATATATTTGCATAGACTATTTAATTGAGCCTTATGAAATTTATTATATCTAGTACATATATGTTGAAAAACCTTCAGACTCTTGGAGGAGTGATCAACAATAATAATACGATGCCTATTTTGGATAATTTCTTATTCGAATTGGATCATAATTCCCTCAAGATATCAGCTTCAGATCTAGAAACCACTATGAGTTCTGCCTTAGATGTAGAATCTAGTGACCAAGGTGAAATTGCTGTTCCTGCAAGGTTGTTGCTAGAAACGCTTAAGTCGTTTCCAGAACAGCCACTTACCTTTCATAAACTGGACAATCATACTATTGAAATAAGTTCTGAACAAGGAAAGTATGCTTTAGCCTATGCGAATGCAGAAGACTTCCCTTCTCCTGTGAGTATTGAGGATCCTAGCCAAACCGTTTTGGTCGGTGATATTTTAGCGACAGCTATCAACAAAACTATTTTCGCTACAGGAAATGATGATTTAAGACCAGTAATGAACGGTGTCTTTTTCAGATTTACAACAGAAGCTTTAATTTTTGTGGGTACAGATGCTCATAAACTTGTGAAGTATTCTAGAACAGATATAAAAGCAGACAAGCCAGCCGAGTTTATCATGCCTAAGAAACCTTTAAATCTTTTGAAAGGTGTACTTTTAGGGAGTGAAGAGGATGTTCAAATAGAATTCAATGAATCGAATGCAAAATTCAGTTTTGAAAACTTAGAATTAACTTGTCGATTGGTTGATGGCAAATATCCCAATTATGAAGCTGTCATCCCGCAGGAAAATCCAAACACGTTAACTATAGATCGCTCTTTATTTTTAAGTTCTGTAAGAAGAGTTTCGATCTTTTCTAACAAAACCACTCATCAAATCCGCTTAAAAATCGCAGGAGCAGAATTAAATATTTCTGCAGAAGATTTAGATTATTCTAATAAAGCGGAAGAACGTTTGACTTGTGATTACCAGGGAGATGACTTAACGATTGGATTTAATTCCAAGTTTTTAACAGAAATGTTGAATAACTTAAATTCGGAGGATATCAAAATAAAAATGAGTTTACCAAACAGAGCTGGAATCCTAACTCCTGTAGATGGACTGGAAGAAGGTGAACACATTACTATGCTAGTCATGCCAGTTATGCTAGGGAATCAATAGTCGATTTCATCGTTTCATAAAATAATAAAAGCCTCCAGATTGGAGGCTTTTATTATTTTATGAAACAAAAATCTAACTTTTCAATATAGGGGCTGTTGTATATACGAGAACTTATCTATGACGGTTCTATTAATTAAAAAACTTAATACTAAAAGGGTAATGTGTTGGTTCGCTATTATTTGCTTTTATAGCATTAATGATGGGAAAAATTAAAGTTAACAAGCCAACAATAGCTAGAGTAATAAATCCAACTATGATGAGCATAAGTGGAATAGATATGATGCCCAAAATAATCATTGTCAATTGAAAATTCAAGATATCTTTTCCTTGCTGGTCCATATGCTCTACCTTATCCTTTTGGGTCAACCAAATCACTAAGGGAACAATAAATCCTCCAAAACCTGTAATAAGGTTAAGTAATTGCGAAAGGTGTGTAAACAATAAAAGTTGTCTATCCTCTCTTAATAATGGGTCTTGATATACGTCCATGAATCGTTGTTTTATTATAAGACTGCTTCTTTTCAAATTCGTTACAAATTTTAACAATTAAATCTTAAGATGCGAAAAAATGAAGGTCTTAATTCTAAATCAAATTCTATGTTTATTAAACAAACAGACTGTAAATTTGCATCATGATAAATAATGATTCTATAATTGCTCTAGCAACTGCATCTGGAAGTGGAGCTATAGCAGTGATTCGTGTGAGCGGAAACAAAGCCTTAGAAGTTTGCTCACCTTTATTTGAAGCTAAAAGTGGAATTTCCATTTTAGACCAAAAAAGTCACACGTTGCAACTGGGAACTATCCAAGACGGACAACGCATATTAGATGAAGTTTTAGTGAGCGTTTTTAGAGGTTATAAGTCTTATACTGGCGAACCCACTGTAGAAATTTCTTGTCATGGCAGCTCTTTTATTCAAAAGGAAATCATTCAATTATTGATTAAAAAAGGATGCCGAACCGCACAACCTGGAGAATTTACCTTAAGAGCTTTTTTAAATGGTAAAATGGACTTGAGTCAAGCCGAAGCAGTGGCCGATTTGATCTCTAGTGATAATGCTGCGAGTCACCAGCTGGCTATGCAACAAATGCGTGGTGGATTTACAAACCAAATTCAAGAACTTCGACAAGAACTCTTAGATTTTGCTTCTTTGATGGAACTTGAGCTCGATTTTTCTGAAGAAGATGTCGAATTTGCCAACCGTGAGCAATTTCAAGCTTTGGTCCTAAAAATACAGAAAGTTTTATCACGGCTTATCGATTCATTTGCGGTGGGAAACGTCATTAAAAACGGTATTCCTGTCGCTATTGTTGGTGAACCTAATGTGGGTAAATCTACCTTATTAAATGCCTTACTCAATGAAGAACGAGCCATTGTAAGTGAAATCGCTGGTACTACTCGGGATACGATAGAGGATGAGATTTCTATAGGAGGTATAGGTTTTAGATTTATAGATACCGCTGGCATTCGAGAAACACAAGACACTATTGAAGGGCTGGGTATACAGAGAACTTTTAAAAAAATTGAACAGTCCCAAGTCATTATTAAGTTAATAGATAGCCCCACGCTTTTTGATGACCAGCAAGAGTTGATAGAAACCGAATGGAAACGGATAAAAGCCGATATACATCAGTTGAAAACTAACTTTCCAGAACGTTCTTTCCTCCTACTGGCCAATAAAGCTGACCTGCTTTCCCCAGAGAAAAAAGACCTATTAATTAAAGAATTTAGGGACCTACTTTTTATTTCAGCTAAGGATAAAACGGGCATAGAAGAAATCCAAACTCGATTACTCAGCTTTGTAGATAACGGAGAGCTAAGAAATAATGATACTATTGTAACCAACTCAAGACATTATAACGCTTTGTTATTGGCCTTGGAAGAGATCAATAAAGTACAAATAGGACTTAATGAGAAGCTAACCACAGATTTACTCGCCATCGATATCAGACAGGCTCTATATCATTTTGGAGAGATCACTGGAGAAGTCACCAATGATGAATTACTTGGAAATATATTCGCAAATTTTTGTATTGGGAAGTAATTTTTTTAACTTAATGATTGAAGATTTACCTTTTCAAGTATATTAAAACAGCGTTTAAAAAGGTTAAATCAAACTCAAAGTTTTTCTTTACCACGTATAAATAAAATTTTAAAAAGCGAGTAAAAAGAAAATTACGAAATAACCATTATAGTTTTTCCATTAAAATAGCTGCAATAGTTTTAATCCCGTCAACATAATTGCCTAAACGAATATTTTCGTTAGGGCTATGTTGATTATTATCTGGATTGACGGTAGGCACAGCAACTGCAGGAATATCTAGGGTTATAATAAAGGGGGAAATTGGTATAGAACCGCCACTTGTTCTAATTTGTATAGGATCTTTTCCAAAAGCAGTTTGCATTCCTTTTCGCAACCACGCTCCTACTTCAGTATCAAACTCTGTTCTAAAAGCTCCGTATGAAACCTCAGCATTAAAACGCGTAATTTTATCATGTGCCATACGTTCTTTTTCAGTTGGTTTATCTTCAACTAAATAATACCCTTGATTGATGATGTGATCTTTTACTAACTTAACCATATGGTTGCCATTGGTTTCTTTCACCAATCTTATATTTAATTCAGCGATTGCGGTCGCGGGAATGATAGTTCGCGTTTGGTTGCCCACCCATGCTGCCTCTAATCCTAAAATACCCAAAGCTGGATACTGTATAGCTTCTTGAAAGTTAGTACCGATATTTTCGGTAGAAGCAATTCCGAAGTCTTTCTGAATTTGTGCTTCATCATCTGGCACTTGCTTTAAAATTTCTTTTACTTCATCAGAAATAGTGATGCCATCGTACCAATTAGGGATAGCGACACGTCCATCATCATTCCACATAGTTGCTAATAATTTTGAAAGTTTCAGTGCTGGATTTGGTGAGTAATTTCCATAGTTTCCGCTGTGCAAAGGCACTCTTGGCCCAAAGACTTCCAATGAAATCTTGGCAATACCTCTTGCGCCATAAGTTAGAGTTGGTTCGTTTGATAGGTGTCTAGGCCCATCAAAAATGACTAACATATCTGCATCAAGTTCACTTTTAAATTGGCTAACTGCCTTTGGTAAACGTGGAGAACCTAATTCTTCTTCAAAATCCATAATGACTTTAATATTGAAATTGAGCTGCACTTTTAAATCATTAACGATATCCATAGCTTTTAGAAACATCATGTCTGGACCACGAGCATCAGACGCTGAACGCGAAAAAATTCGCCAATCTCTATTTAGTTTACCCTTTAAGTTGTTCCAACCAATAGTATTCCATTCCCCATCTTCATCTTGTTCTTTCAATGCTGGAATATAGGCATCTGGTTGTTGCCATTTAGTAATATCAACAGGTTGTCCATCGACTTGTAAATATATTAAAACGGTCTTTTTAGCATTTGGATAATTCCTTGTAGCGAGCAACAATGGTAAAGCTTCAGTTTCTAAACGTTGTGTCTTAAAACCTCTTTTTGCAAAAGCACTTTCACACCATTTTACATTAGGTTCCATTTGCTCAGGTTGATATGCATCTTTTGGTAAACTAAAAAACTCATGCAATTCATCAAACGATGATTTTGCATAGGTAAGAGATAATGTATCTAAATTTATACTCTTCTGAGCCTGAGAAAAAGACGTAAAACACAAACAAAATAGTGTAAAACATAAAATGCAACTTTTAAGCATCAATAAATTTTTCATAGTGGCAGAATTTCTATAAATATAATCACTAGTGTTGGATAATACTTTTTAAAAGTGTGATATCGTTAACGGTTTTCACTCTTTAGTGTAAAGTCCATTTTCAAACCGCAATTAAAGTTAGTTTCTCCTTCTATTATTAATCGATTCTCACAACAACATAAAGAGTCCTTGTCGAAGCTAAAAAGCTTCTCTGTCGGAATGACAAGACGCTGCTGTCATTCTGAAGGAGTCTTTTCGGCGACTGAAGAATCTCTTTTTATCGAAAGCACATAGATTCCTCGTCGAAGCAAAAAAACTTCTCTGTCCGAATGACAAGACACTGCTGTCATTCTGAAGGAGCCTTTTCGGCGACTGAAGAATCTCTTTTTATCGAAAGTACATAGATTCCTCGTCGAAGCCAAAGAGCTTCTCTGTCGGAATGACATTGAGATTCCTCGTCGAAGCTAAAAAACTTCTCTGTCGGAATGACATTGAGATTCCTCGTCGAAGCCAAAAAACTTCTTCGTCGGAATGACAAAAAGATTCCTCGTCGAAGACAAAAGCTTCTCTGTCGGAATGACATTGAGATTCCTAGACGAAGCCAAAAAGCTTCTCTGTCGGAATGACAAGACGTACTGTCATTCTGAAGGAGCCTTTTCGGCGACTGAAGAATCTTAACTGTCGAAAAACTAAAAGTATATCATAGAAGCAAAAGATTCCTCGACGAAGCCAAAAACTTCTCTGTCGGAATGACATTGAGATTCCTCGTCGAAGCAAAAAAAGCTTCTCTGTCGGAATGACAAGAAGATTCCTTGTCGAAGCAAAAACTTCTTCGTCGGAATGACATTCAGATACCTCGTCAAATCCAATAAGCTTCTCTGTAGGAATGACATTGAGATTCTTAGGCGAAGACAAACTCTAACTTATATAATTCCAAATCGTCTTATCATTAAATAGGGCTCTGTAAGCCACGTTGATCATGTGGTGTTCTTCTAATTTGAAATTAGGATCGGCATTGATAACATGATGAGCATAGCTCCGCGCGATTTTTAAAATCTGATTATCCTTCACCAAGTCAGCGATTTTTAATTCGAGGACACCACTTTGCTGGGTTCCCATCAGATTACCAGGACCTCTCAATTTTAAATCGACCTCAGCGATTTCAAATCCGTCGTTGGTTCCCGTCAGGGTTTCCATACGAGTTTTACCATCAGAACTCAATTTTTTCCCTGTAATGAGAACACAATAACTTTGCTCTGCCCCTCGTCCTACTCGACCTCTCAATTGGTGTAACTGCGATAAGCCAAAACGCTCTGCACTTTCTATAATCATCAAACTGGCGTTAGGAACATTAACACCAACTTCTATAACAGTCGTGGCGACCATGATCTGTGTTTTTCCTTTAACGAAGCGTTCCATTTCGTAAGCTTTGTCTTGAGGCTTCATCTTGCCATGAACAATTGAAATTTGATACTTGGGTTTTGGAAATTCGCGTTCTATACTTGCATAGCCGTCCATTAGATCTTTATAGTCAAAGTTGGCAGATTCTTCAATCAGTGGATAAACGATATACACTTGGCGGCCTTTATGGATTTCATCTTTTATAAATTTGAAAACCTTTAACCGATTACTATCGAAGCGATGAACGGTTTTGATGGGTTTCCTTCCTGGCGGCAATTCATCGATCACAGAGATATCTAAATCGCCATACAGACTCATAGCCAACGTTCTGGGAATAGGTGTGGCAGTCATCACCAACACGTGAGGAGGCAATGTATTCTTCTTCCATAGTTTGGCACGCTGTGCCACTCCAAATCTGTGCTGCTCATCGATCACAGCTAAGCCAATATTTTTGAATTTTACGGTATCTTCAATAAGCGCATGGGTGCCAATTAAAATATGCAATTCGCCGTTTTGAAGACGTTCATGTAATACTTTTCTATCCTTTTTCTTGGTAGAACCCGTCAAAATCTCGACTTGAACGCCTATAGGTTTACATAATTCTGAGATGCCCTCATAATGTTGTGAAGCTAAAATTTCGGTCGGCGCCATCAAACAGGCCTGAAATCCATTATCTATAGCTATCAACATGCTCATAAGAGCCACTATGGTTTTTCCTGAGCCAACGTCACCCTGTAATAAGCGATTCATCTGAGCATTACTTCCTAGATCTTTGCGTATTTCTCTCAGCACTCGCTTTTGAGCACCAGTAAGTTCAAAGGGGAGAACAGTGTTATAAAACGAATTGAAATACTCCCCCAGTTGCTTAAACCTAAAGCCTTTAATTTTTGATTTATGAACTGCATTTTTTCTAAGCAACTGCAGTTGGATGTAGAAAAACTCTTCAAACTTAAGTCGAAATTGCGCTTTTGCCAAAAGCTCTGAAGATTGAGGAAAATGAACATTTCTCATGGCTTCTGTCTTTGTCACTAACTTTAAATCCGCTATGATCGAAGAGGGTAAGGTTTCGCTAAAATTCCCCGATTGTTCAAGCAACCCAAACATCAAGGTGCTTATCACGCGATTGGAGATCCCTCGCTTGCTTAATTTTTCGGTAGAAGGATATACCGGTTGCATTTTGAGATAAGACTTTGTTTTGGCTTTTTCCAACTCTTCAATCTCTGGATGTGGCATTGAAAAGCTACCATTGAAATTATTCAATTTACCAAAAATGACATAAGGCGCATTCGTGTTCACGTTTTCCAGAATCCATTTGTGACCTCGAAACCAAACCAACTCTATACTCCCGGTATCATCTTCAAAGTTGGCCACCACACGCTTACCCTGTTTCATAGGAAGGGTCCGCAACCCGGTTATCTTTCCAATAATTTGAACTTCAGCAGAATTATCCTGCAGCTCAGATATTTTATAAAAGCGAGACTTATCGATATATCTAAATGGGAAAAACTCTAGCAAATTTTGAAAACTATGGATATGCAGTTCAGTTTTCAATAAATCTGCTCTATTGGGACCAACACCTTTTAAGTATTCTATAGGTGTTTGTAGGGTTTTTGCATCCATAGTACGAATGTAATATATTTTGCTAAAATTTGAATTTCATGTATGGAAAAAGCGACTCTCATGGAAAAATATTTCGCTACTGTCATTCTGAAGGAGCCGATAGGCGACTGAAGAATCTTGAATGTCGAAGTTCTAAAGATTCCTCGCCGAAGCCAAAAAACTTCTCTGTCGGAATGATAAGACGCTGCTGTCATTCTGAAAGAGCTTTTCGCGACTGAAGAATCTTGACTGTCGAAGTTCTAAAAATTCCTCGACGAAGCAAAAAAGCTTCTCTGTCGGAATGACAAGACGCTGCTGTCATTCTGAAGGAGCTTTTCGCGACTGAAGAATCTTGACTGTCGAAGTTCTAAAGATTCCTCGTCGAAGCAAAAAAGCTTCTCTGTCGGAAGGACAATTCAAACAAAAAGCTGCTCAAAATTTGAGCAGCTTTTTGTTTGAATTCTTTTATAAACTTGTCCTAGTCTTGGTACTTATTGGAATACCTTTTGTACAATTCAGTTTGATGAGACTCTAAACTTATATCCCTGCCTTGTATAAAAGCTTTGGTCAAGATGTTTCCTCGCATATCGAGTGCATCGCCCTCACTTATAAAAAGAGTAGCGTCTTTACCCACTTCAAGGGAACCAATTTGATCTTCCATCCCGAGGATTTTTGCTGTGTTAAGGGTGATCATCTGTAATGCCAATTCCTTATCCACTCCAAATGCAGCAGCAGTTCCTGCATAAAATGGTAGGTTTCTTGAATTCATGCGCTCCATACGTCCACTCCCTTCCAAGGCTACTAAAACACCTGCATCACTTAATAATTTTGGCAATTTATAGGGTAAATCATAATCATCATCTTCAAAATTTGGATTGAGATGTGTCCGTTGTATCAACACAGAAATATCATTAGCTTTTAAATCGGCAGCTACTTTATAAGCATGGTATCCACCAACGATAGTGACTCTGTCTAGATTCATTTTTCTTTTAAAGCTAATAGCATCTTTGATTTCCTTTTCGCCATCCGCATGGATAAATAAACCTTTTGAACCGTCAAACAGCCCATCCATAGCTTCAAATTCCAAGTCTTTTTCTTTAGAACCAGGAACATAGGCTTTAGCATTTTTGAAGTAAGCCACCAATTCGTCTATTTCTTGGGTGTACTCTTTATTTTTCTCCCAAACTCTATCCGTATCATACCAGCTTCCACTTCTGCTAAACCCATTAGGCCAATTTAAGTGAATGGCATCATTTTCCTTAATAACAGCGTCTTCCCAATTCCAGGCGTCAAATTGAACAATAGAAGAAGTTCCAGAAATACGCCCACCTTGAGGTGTAATCTGACCCATCAATACGCCGTTGGGACGCATACTTTCAACAACTTGACTTTCTGCGTTGTAAGCGATTAAACTTCTAACGTGAGGTAACATTTTACCCAATTCATCTTCATCGTCCGAAGCAGCAACAGCATCAATCTCTACAAGGCCTAAAGTAGCATTGGGAGCTATAAAGCCAGGATAAACATGTTTCCCGTTGGCCTCGATGGTTTTCCCTTTTGCTCGAGAGGTATCTGTACCCACATAAGTTATTTTTCCATCTTCAAAAACCACTACAGAATTTTCAACAACATTTGTATTACCAATATGAGCGGTCGCTCCCACTATCGAAATAGCTTCATTTTGCAATGGTGCTGGGGTTTGTTGAGCATTTATAACTTGTGTAGAGGCCAATGCAACAACACAGCCTAATAGTATATGTATGTATTTCATCTTATTCGTGTATATGGTTAATATCATCTAGACTATCGCAGTGTAGAAAGGCTTTCTCTTTCTTTTGAATAGGCTGAGTTTCTAAACCTTTGTTTTTAGCCTTCATCATTTTATGGATTAAGAATTGTCTTTCCTTCTGAATTTGATCGCGCATCACTTTATCTTTTTCGATATCAAAATACACAACCCCTTCTATAATCGTTTTTTCAGGTTTCGCATAAATGGAAAGAGGATCTGCATTCCAAAGGACAACATCTGCATCTTTTCCTTCTTTTATACTTCCCACTCTATCGTCTAGATGAAGAAGTTTTGCAGGATTAAGCGTGACAAATTTCCAAGCGTCTTCTGCTGAAACTCCACCATATTTCATACTTTTTGCAGCTTCTTGATTTAAGCGTCTTATCATTTCGCCATCATCACTATTTATGGCTACAGTAACTCCTTGGTTGTGCATAATAGAAGCATTGAAAGGGATCGCATCTTTCACTTCGTATTTGTAAGACCACCAATCACTAAAGGTAGAAGCCCCTGCTCCATGTTCTTTCATGATATCGGCTACCTTATAGCCTTCCAAAATATGTGTGAATGTGTTGACTTTAAAATCAAATTCTTCGGCTACTTTCATCAGCATATTGATTTCACTTTGGACATAAGAATGGCAACTGATAAATCGCTCTCCATTGATAATTTCAAGTAGAGTTTCCATTTCATCATCGTATCGGTAAGGCTCACCAGTGGCTTTTTTCTCGCCATAAGCCTTAGCTCTAGAAAAGTAATCTCTAAACACTTGCTCCACACCCATTCTAGATTGCGGAAATCTGGAGTTACCACCCCAGTTGGATTGTTTTACATTTTCCCCAAGGGCAAATTTTATATATTTTGGTGAATTGTCATAAATAAGATCTTCTGCGTTCTCTCCCCATTTCAATTTTAAAATAGCAGAACGTCCACCAATTGGATTTGCAGATCCATGTAACAACTGTATACTAGTAACTCCACCTGCAATTGCTCTATAAATACTTACATCATCTGGATCTATCGCATCTTCCATAGTGACTTCAGCAGAGGAATTATGCCCTCCTTCGTTGATGGAAGTTCCCGCGATATGTGAATGTTCATCTATAATTCCTGCAGTTAAAAACTTACCAGTTCCATCAATAACTTTTGCACGTCTGTCGCTCAAGTCTTTACCAATTTTATCTATTTTTCCATCCTTAAGTAAGACGTCTGTATTTTCTAGTCTTCCTTGAGATTCTCCAGTAATCACTGTGGCGTTTTTAATCAACAAACGCTGTGGTTCCGTAGAAGCTTCATCTCTTCCATAAGCCAAATTAGGATAAGACATCGACAGCATTTCCATGCTTTCTTCTTCTTCTTCTTCTTCCTCTTCTTCTTCAACTGAAGTTTCTGAAGATTCCTCTGTTTTTTTCGTTGCTTTAAACCCAGTTGTATCTCCATTAGCTAAAATAGCTTTACCACTAAAACTAGATTGAAAAGGCTCTATTTTTGAAGTTAAAATAGCATACTCTTCTTTTGTTTTGTCAATATCATTCAAAATTAGAGTCATCCAATCCTCTTCATAATTAAGTTTAGCTCCTAATTTTAAAGTATCCTTTTTAACTTCAACAGAGAATTTTCCTGATTTGTTTTTAATGGCCATATCGAAAGTTTCACCACTAAGAACCAAATCATAGTTTCCTGAAATATCCACAACATCCAAAGGCTCGTAACTATGACGGTGACCTTGAACCCAGTTTTCATGAATTTTAAATTCGTCTTCAAATAATTCATGAGACGTAATAATAAAGTTGGCAATTTTACCCTTCTCCAAAGTTCCTAAAAGGTCTGAAGCACCAATAGCTTTGGCAGGCTGAGTGGTTAAAGCGGCAAAGGCTGTGGTTTTATCCAAGCCTAGGTCAACTGACTTTTTAAGATTTTTAAGTAAATCTTCTGGAGATTTTAGACCCTTAGTTGTAAATGATATGTCTATTCCATTTTCTGAAAGGATTTTAGCATTTACTGGAGCATACTGCCAGTGTTTCATATCTCCCAAAGAGAGGTAATCTCTTAAGAAAGGATCTTCAACGTTGTAGGCGTCTGGAAATTTTAAAGGCAGCACAAAGTGAGCATTGGTTGCTTTTATGGTTTCTACTCTTTTATATTCATCTCCAGATCCAATAATGGTGTATTGCACTCCAAACTGATCTCCGATCTTATCGGCTCTTAAAGCATCAAGATAATCGTCTACAGAAAATAATTGAGGCAAACTTTTCTTAGCTAAATACGCTTCAATAGCCAGATCTTTCTCCTCTATAATGTTGTTTTGATAAGCTTTACTATCATGGTAAAATTGCCTTAACAAAGCGGTGTATCCCATTATAGAACTTGGGTAAGCTTGTCTAGACTGTTTGCTTTTGCTAAATTCATAATACATACCAGAATTCTCATTCAGCAGGTTACTGTTGAAGTTATCACCTTCCACTAGTGCCATTAAAGCACCGTTTCCTCTTATGAATCCATCAGTTATATGAGTGTTTACAGCTCCAAAACCAGCTTTACGCAAGGTTGCTGCAGTTTTTTCATCAAATTTAAAATGAGATTTTGCAGATTGCTCTGGTCTTACATGATCATTCCAATAGTAGCCCCTTCTGTTAGGCTCGTACTGGGGCTGAGAAGAACTTGGCGCTTTTTGGATATCCATTATTCCAAAATCAGAATAGACTTCAACAAAAGACGGATAGATGTGTTTTCCATTGGCGTCAATTTTAACTGTATTCTCTGGTAATTTGACATTTTTACCAGCCTCTACAATTTTCCCATCCTTAATTAAAAGAGTGGCATTTTCAACAGTCTCTGATGGAGAAATATGAATAATCGCAGATTCTAAAGCGATATAATTGCTTGATCTAGTTTTTACAGCTTTATTGTCAGGAAAATAATCCTGAGCAAAAAGACTCAAACTAAATAAGCAAAATAATAAGAAGAGATTTTGTTTCATTGAAAATAATTTAAAGGTTAATGTAATTGTTGTTTATAATAATTGACTAGCAAAGCCACAACATAGCTATAACTTTCTATGCCTTTGGGCTGGTTATTGACTTTTAGAAAATTGCCATATATTTTTTCCATAATTAACTCTACTGGACCACTGTAAGTTTCCCAAAATTCTTGAACTTCTTGGTAGTTTTTAAGAATACCAGGATGCAAATCGGAGATCAAAACCCCCAATAAGACTTGGTCTTTTTGGTACATATCATTAAGACTGTACTTTAAAGCAAAAGTTAAACCCGAGTAACGTAAAAATTTATTGGTGTCTTCCATCGTGATGATAGAGGCTATAAAATTAGCTTCATTTTCCTTAGAAAAGCCCAACTGATGTCCGATCTCGTGAGCCATCGTTGTTGGGAATTTATACGTAGGAATTTTATAGTTATACTGTGCTTCGTTCGTAAAGGGGTTCACATAACCACTAAATCCTGAGTAGGAAAGCGGGAGCGAAAACAAAGAGGGCTTTAAGTTTTCTATGCGATAAGAAATCTTTAAATCAGTATTACCTGTATTTTGGTAAGCCTGAAATACCAGATCTTGAACTTCCTTTTGTGTAAAATCATAGTCAACCTTTAAACTGTCCTCACTCACTAATTGAGAATGTAGAGTATTGGTTTGCTGAATGAGATGGCAAGTGTAATCCAATAAGTCTGCTTTGTTATATTCGGTAGAAATTCCTAAAGATTCATGAAGCGGAAGCCTGTAATAATTGAATCCCCAGAATACATGAAATAAAAAATAGATTAAGGAGACAAATGCAAAAGCTTCTAGCAGCATCGTCTTAAGACCTTTAGTTTTTCGCCTTATAAGCTGAATAAGCCATCCCAAAATAATTAATACCAAAGCTGAATAAAATAGGTCGCCGATAGAAAAAGGAATCCATGACGTTAAGAAGTGTTGAAATTGGGAGATATACACAAAAAAAGACTGGCTGTAATAGGTTTCTACCAAATCAGGACATCGCTTTAGGATGTAAATAAAAAGCAATTGAATTGGAAAAAAAATAGCCAGTAACTTTAGAGTGGTGTTTCTCAAGAATTCAATTTTGAAATTAATTTTTAGAGATCTAGAAATCTGTAATTCTACTCTCAGGTCAAACTTAATCAAATTCTAAAAATACTCACATATTTATCGTAATTTTGGGGGCGTCAAAACACAACTTTAATTCATCAAGAAATGATAATCTTTTTCAAGGCTGAATCGACGCATCGCTTCGCTGTTTCCATAGATAAACGACCAGATTACGAAACCATCAAAAAACTAAAATGGGTCTTTGGCGATGCCCAGTTTGTAGATGAAAAACATTTGGAGGGTCAATATATAGGGCCTAGACAAGTTATGGTCACTCCATGGAGTACCAATGCAGTAGAAATTACTCAAAACATGGGAATTAAAGGAATTTCAAGGATTGAAGAATTTCATAAAGTTACTTCTGAAGAGATGCGTTTTGATAAAATGCTTTTCCAAAAGTATAGTGGACTGGATCAAAATCTGTTTAGAATCCATATAGAACCAGAACCGGTTTTAGAGATAAAGGACATCGCCGCTTACAATCAAAAAGAAGGTTTAGCGCTTAATGGCGAGGAGGTTAATTATTTAGAGGACTTATCCAAAAAATTGAATCGCCGTCTTACCGATGCTGAGGTTTTCGGTTTTTCTCAGGTCAACTCAGAACATTGTCGGCATAAGATTTTCAATGGTACTTTTATTATTGATGGAGAAGAGCAAAAAGAGTCCCTCTTTAAACTGATTAGAAAAACCTCTGAAACGCATCCCAATACAATTGTTTCTGCCTATAAAGACAATGTCGCTTTTATTGAAGGGCCTCAAGTTGAGCAATTCGCTCCTCAAAGACCAGATATAGCTTCAGAATATAAAAACTCTACTTTCAACTCCGTTATTTCTTTAAAAGCAGAAACTCATAATTTCCCAACTACTGTTGAACCTTTCAATGGGGCAGCAACGGGAAGCGGTGGTGAAATACGAGACAGGCTAGCTGGAGGAAAAGGATCTTTGCCTTTATCTGGATCTGCAGTATATATGACTGCTTATCCAAGATTAAAAGACGATAAACCCTGGGAAAAAGTAATTGCTGAAAGAGACTGGCTGTATCAAAGTCCGCTAGATATTTTGATTAAAGCCTCCAATGGGGCTTCAGATTTTGGTAACAAATTTGGACAGCCCCTCATCAATGGTTCTCTTTTCACTTTTGAACATCAAGAACACAACAGACTTTTAGCTTACGATAAAGTCATTATGCTGGCTGGAGGTGTTGGATACGGTAAAGCCGATCAAGCTAAAAAAGAACTCCCTCAAGAAAATGACGATATTGTTATTCTTGGTGGAGACAATTATAGAATTGGCATGGGAGGTGCTGCGGTATCTTCTTCGGACACCGGAGAATTTAACAGTGATATTGAATTAAATGCTGTACAACGGTCTAATCCTGAAATGCAAAAAAGAGCAGCCAATGCTATTAGAGCCATGGTGGAATTGGATCATAATCCTATTCGTTCCATTCACGATCATGGCGCTGGTGGACATTTGAACTGCTTAAGCGAATTGGTAGAAGACACAGGAGGCCATATCGATATCAACAAGCTTCCTGTGGGAGACACGACGCTTTCCGCTAAAGAGATTATTGGTAACGAATCCCAAGAACGCATGGGACTTGTCATCAGTGAAAAAGATTCAACGTTTTTAGAAAAAGTAGCTATACGTGAACGGTCGCCAATGTACAGAGTTGGAAAGGTCACTAACGATCATCAATTTGTTTTTAAGAATTCTAAAACTCAAGAAAAACCTCTGGATCTTAAGCTTGAAGATATGTTTGGAAGTTCTCCAAAGACCATCATGAAAGATCAAAGAGTACATAGAGAGTATAGTGACATAAAATATAATCCAGACCACATTTACAGCTACGTGGAAAAACTGCTTCAGCTGGAATCTATAGCTTGTAAAGACTGGCTAGTGAATAAAGTAGATCGCTGTGTCACTGGAAGAGTTGCTGTGCAGCAAACCCTTGGCCCGCTTCAAGTTCCTCTCAACAATTGTGGAGTGGTGGCTTTAGATTACAACGGCAAAGAAGGTGTTGCCAGTTCTATTGGGCACTCCCCTATTTCTGGACTTATTGATCCTGTTGCTGGTGCCAAAAATTCTATTGCCGAAGCCCTCACCAACATTATTTGGGCTCCTCTAAAAGATAATCTAACTTCAGTGTCGTTATCTGCCAACTGGATGTGGCCATGTCATAATCCGGGAGAAGATGCAAGATTGTATGATGCTGTGCAGGCCGTTTCAGAATTTGCCATTAATTTAGGAATCAATGTCCCTACCGGGAAAGATTCCTTGTCGATGAAGCAACGTTACAAAGATAAAGAGGTGCTTTCCCCAGGCACCGTTATTATATCCGCAGCAGCAAATTGTAATGACATTACAAATGTTGTAGAACCTATGTTTCAGAAAGATAGTGGATCTATTTACTATTTAGATTTATCTCAGCATAGCTTCCAATTAGGAGGTTCTGCTTTTGCTCAAATCTTAAGTAAAGTAGGAAGTAAAGCACCGGGAATTCATAAAGATGAAGAGTTTAAAAAGAAGTTTAATGCTGTTCAAACTTTAATTAAACATCATAAAATAGCAAGTGGACATGATATTTCTTCTGGTGGTTTGATAACAACGCTGCTGGAATTGTGTTTTGCAGACAATAACCTTGGAGCTGATATCCAGCTTTCAAAGTTTAAAGAACAAGATATTTTTAAAATTCTATTCTCAGAAAATTCTGGTATTGTCTTTCAAGTGAATGAGGAAATCACAAATGAGTTTAAAGAACTTGGTATTGAGCCTTTATATTTGGGGGAAGTTAATTCATCAGGGACACTCAAGATTTCTCATAAAGATCAAAATTTAGAATTTGATGTCGATAGGTATAGAACTCATTGGATGCAAACCTCTTATGAATTCGACAAGCACCAAAGTGGTGAGAAAAAAGCCAAGGAACGTCACGATAATTTTAAATACAATGCTTTAAAATTTAACTTTCCAGGGCATTTTGATGGAAAACTTAAACCTGTAAAAGGTAAGCGAATTAAAGCAGCTATTATAAGAGAAAAAGGATCTAACAGTGAACGAGAAATGGCTAGAGCCATGCACTTAGCTGGATTCGATGTGAAAGACATTCACATGACAGATTTAATGTCTGGTGAAGAAACCCTTGAAGATGTCCAGTTTATAGCAGCAGTTGGCGGTTTTTCCAATTCTGATGTTTTAGGCAGCGCTAAAGGTTGGGCTGGTACTTTCAAATACAATGAAAATGCTAATTTGGCTTTGCGTAATTTCTTTGATAGGGAAGACACCTTATCTTTAGGCGTGTGTAATGGTTGCCAACTGTTCATAGAGCTAGGACTCATTACTCCTCACCATGAAGACAAACCTAAAATGCTTCATAATGACTCTGGCAAATTTGAATGTAGATTCACCGCGGTCGATATTGCAGAAAGCAATAGCATCATGCTAAAAAGCCTTGAAGGTTCTACTTTAGGAATTTGGGCAGCACACGGTGAAGGTAAATTTCACTTACCCTTAGAAGAATCTAAGTATTCCATTCCTGCAAAATACTTCAGAGAAGAGTTTCCTTGTAACCCGAATGGTTCAGATTATAATGCTGCTATGTTGTGTGATGATTCAGGGCGACACCTTGTAATGATGCCTCATCTGGAACGTTCCACCTTTTCATGGAACTGGGCCCATTACCCAAAAGATAGAAAAGATGAAGTTTCGCCTTGGATAGAAGCTTTTCAAAATGCAAAACACTGGTTAGATAAACACTAAAACATGCTTAGAAAAGAAGAACTGATTAAGAAACTTCAGCTCGAAAAACATCCTGAAGGAGGCTATTTTAAGGAAACCTATAGAAGTGAAATCCTACTTCCAAAATCTGTTTTACCTTCTGAATTTACTTCTGGTAGAAACGCAAGTACATGCATCTATTTTATGCTTACCTCAGATGAATTTTCTGCGTTTCATAAAGTAAATCAAGATGAAGCTTGGCATTTTTATTTAGGGGAAACCATCACACTCCATATGATTTCACCTGAAGGTGAATATTCTCAAGTGAGCATCGGAAACGACTTTGGTCAAAATGAAACTCCTCAGTTTGTAGTTCCCGCTCAGCATTGGTTTGCAGCAGAAATAAAAACTGAAGATAGCTTTGCTTTAGTAGGTTGTACAGTGGCTCCTGGATTTGATTTTGATGACTTCGAACTAGCAGAACAACAAGAACTTCAGCAGATATTCCCTCAACACAAAGAGATCATAGAAAAGCTCACCCGATAATTTTTACATTGATTTGAAAACAAAGACTTGTGCTATTTGTAATAACGACTTTGAAATCTTGTATAGAATTCAAATCAAAAAAGGAAAAGCATGGGTATTCGCTTGTAAAACGTGTGTTGAAAAATATCAAAAAGAACCGCAGTATAAATACGGAGGGACTTGGAAAGGCAAAAGACACTAGCGTATTCTAAATTTTAAAATAATTCTGTAACAGCTAAAGCCTTTCAGTTTTTTAATTTGTACTTTAATCGTTCAATTTAATAAAAATCATGTTAAAACTGGATCTTTTTCACTTTGAAACAGGTTAACAAAAACGAGAATTGATAAAATTATGAATCGAATTTTCAGAAAAATATCGACTTATAAATATGATCAATTTGTTGCTTTTTCTTCGCGTTTAAATCCTTTCTTGGCAGATGAAATCATTGAAGATGTAAAAAAAGAAGCTTAATAAAATCCAGAATTACATTTTTGGATTTTATCTTTTCACAAATAGAAACCCAAATATGAAAAAAATATTGCTCCTCATTTGGATTCCATTTTTAAATTATAGTCAAGACAAACCTATTGTAGATATAGGCGGAGCCTTACGTTATAATTATTTGTATAGTTCTTGGAATTCTGACCAAAAAGATATTGGAGGTGACTTTGTCTATGATATTTTTCGAGTGAATGCTGAAGCAAGGTACAAAGGTGTGTATCTCAATGTTGAGTACCGAGAATATTCTACTGCCTTTGGGGGAGGTTTTTTGAAACGAGGTTGGATGGGATATACGCTAAGCGAACAAGAAGATATTCAAATTGGCTTAACTCAAGTTCCCTTTGGGATTCAGACTTATAACTCTAATAATTGGTTTTTTAATTTGACCTATTATGTAGGTCTAGAAGACGACCATGATATGGGAATTAAATATATGAATAAAGGAGATAAATTTGAATATCAGCTAGCTTTTTTCAAAAACTCTGAGTTGTTCGATTTGGGGGGCTCCAATGAAGTAAGCCCCAATCGATATGCGTACGATATTGTAGGTAAAAATAAGGAGATCAATCAATTTAACGGAAAGTTTATTTACAAGACTGGTGAGGAGTTCAAGCATCGCATTGGCCTTTCTGCTCAATATGGTGGTTTGTATAACATCGATACTAAAAAAACTGGAGACCATCATGCTCTAGGGCTCCACCATGAGCTATTTTACAAACGCTGGAATTTAAAGACCGAGTTACTTACAGTACGTCACAATCCCATCAATGCTGATGGACAAAGTAGAGACATTGTTCGCATGGGGGCTTATGGATTTCCTTATGATATAGCTTCAGATTTTGAAATGTATACCGCTGCCATTTCTTATGACCTCCCCGTGGATATTGGCCCCATAAGTCACCTTAAATTTTACAGCGACTTTGGGTACATGGATAAGCGTGCTCAAGGTTTCAAAAACTCAGCTATGAATGTCACTGGCATGCTCATAACCGCTGGAGATGTGTATATTTATATAGATTATGCTGCAGGATATAACCATTCTTGGTTTGGTGGTGATTTTACAAACGAATTGGGACAAGGAAAACCAAACTTAGGCTGGGAAGCCAGATTCAATATAAATTTTGGTTATTACTTTTTAACGGATACCAAATCTAGATAATTTATAAAATAAGGAACCTCCAGGGCAAGCTGATGAGGTTTGAATTAGGAAAACCATTTTAAAAATTCGAGGAAAGCCTTCGAATAATTAAACCCTCAAAAGGGATTAAAATAAAATTTATGTCAGAAAAAGTTACTAGAAGTGATGAAAAGAAATCCATCTTTGGACTCGAGGTCAACGGTCCCGTCTTTTTTTCTTCCATAATTTTGATCACCATAGGAATTGCTCTAACTCTAATTTATAAGGAATCAGCTGAAGAGTTTTTTAGCACTGTCCAAAACCAAGTGGCAGAGTATGGTGGCTGGTTATTTGTATTTAGCGTAAATTTTTTCTTAATCTTTGTTGTTTACCTAGCCTTTAGCAAGTTTGGTAAAATAAGACTTGGAGGAAAGGACGCTGAGCCAGAGTTTAAGACCATATCTTGGTTCTCAATGCTGTTTAGCGCTGGTATGGGAATAGGCCTTTTATTTTGGAGTGTTGCCGAACCTGTAACTCATTTTGGCGCACCTCCTAATGCTGATGCAGATACGATTGCTGCAGCCAAGGAAGCCATGAATTTTAGTTTTCTACACTGGGGTTTTCACCCTTGGGCTATTTATGCTTTAGTGGGTTTAGCCTTAGCTTTTTTCACCTATTCTAGAGGTTTACCCCTAACGATAAGAAGTGTTTTTTATCCTTTTTTGGGCGATAAAATCTATGGAGTTATAGGAGATATTATTGATATTTTTGCAGTTTTAGCCACTTTATTTGGTCTGGCGACTTCACTTGGGTTTGGAGTACAACAAGTAGCTGCAGGCTTAGAACAGGTCTTCGGATTAAGTAGTGGAACTACTACCCAAGTATTGCTTATTGCAGGTATTACCTTAGTAGCAACAATTTCGGTGGTTCTTGGAGTCGACAAAGGGGTAAAGGTGTTAAGTGAGTGGAACATCAGGATAGCCGTTTTACTGTTGGCTTTAGTTTTGATCTTAGGCCCTACCATTTTTATTTTTGAAAGTTATTTAGAAAATTTAGGAAATTATTTTAGTAGTGTAGTTGAAATCTCACTTTGGAATGAAAGTTTTACGGGAGGAGATTGGCAAAATAATTGGACAATTTTTTATTGGGGTTGGTGGATATCATGGTCTCCTTTTGTTGGAACCTTTATTGCCAGAATTTCCAAAGGGAGAACGATTAAAGAATTTATCCTTGGAGTTTTGATAGTTCCTAGCTTAATTACATTTTTTTGGATTACAGCTTTTGGAAATTCTGCATTAGATATAATTATGAATGGTAACGATGCAATTTCCACAGCGGTTGACAACGATGTAGCCACTGCCTTATTCGTCTTTTTTGAGGACTTCCCCTTTACCATAGCTCTTAATGTAGTTGCCATTCTTTTGATTATTGGCTTTTTCATAACCTCTTCAGATTCAGGATCTCTAGTTATAGATAGTCTTACCACTGGTGGTAAAATTGACGCTCCTGTGGGACAACGAATCTTTTGGGCGATTACCGAAGGAGCTGTTGCAGCGGTCCTACTTATAGGTGGTGGACTTGGAGCACTTCAAACTGCAGCAATTGCTTCTGGTTTGCCTTTTGCCATCATCCTCCTTGTCATGTGCTATTCCTTGTACAAGGGATTGAAGGATGAGGTCAAAAAACACGAACGCTACAAAGAGGATGTTCAGAAAGAAGATTACGAAGAAATTGTAAGAAAGATTATCAAAAAACGCAATAAAAATGAATCATCATGAGAACATTAAATAAAGTGTTAGTCGGTTTAGACTTATCCGATATTGATCAACAATTAATCACCTACAGTTCTTTTTTTACTGAATTAACCGACGTCAAAAAAGTTTATTTTGTTCATAATATTAAGCGATACGAAATATCTGAAGTCCTTGAAAAAGAAATCGAAAATGTAGATCTAGAAAGCATTATTACCGATGAACTTAAGGACATGATACAAGCAAACTTTACTGCAAAAGTAGAGTGGGAAGTATTGATTTCTGATGATCCCTACACAGAATCCTTAATGAGTTATATCGTGAATAAATACAGTATCGACTTGCTTATTTTAGGCAATAAAAACAATCAAAACGGCTCCGGCAGTCTCGGGTTTAAACTACTAAGAACCATAAAATGTCAATTTTTATGGGTTCCCTCCACTATGAAAACAAAATTGGAAAAAGTGTGGATTGGTACTGATTTTTCTGGTGCTTCAAAAAAATGCTTTTCATTTGCTGAGTATATTCAATCCAAACAGAATTTTAATTTGGAGGCCGTCCATGTATATAGTTTGCCTATTCATTTTTCTCCCTACGTCTCAAACTCTAAAATAGAGCCTAAACTGAGTCGCTACGTAGACAAAAAGTTCGATCAATTTCTCAATAAAATGAATTACTCTGGGGAAGTCAAACAATATAAAATATTGGGGCGAGAAGCCAATATTGCTTCCAAATTAAAAAATGAAGCTTATAAAAATGATGTTGATTTGTTGATGGTCGCCGACAAAGGCTCCAATACTTTTTCTAAGCTCACCTTAGGTACCGTTACGGAAGATTTATTCAATAGAGATCTTCAAATTCCTTTACTTATTGTAAAAGATTATATTGGCAATTAAAAAATAATGAATACATCCCTAGCAAAATCATTTAGCTCCTTAAGCTGCTTATATGTTTTAAACCTTTCCATAGCTTGCCAAACTTCAACTACTCAGGGACCTAAGCTTGAGAAGCCAACAAACCAGGCAGATTCTTCAATGGTGGTTTCTGCTCGAGAGGAAGCCTCCAAAATTGGTCTTAAAGTTCTAATACCAATTTAAATAGTTAACGTTGTTATTTTTGTTTATAGTTAACAGTAGCAAAACCTTATGAATTCTAGATAACAGAAAGTGTGTTTGAATTAAAATCATTTCGAAAAAAGCAATCAAGTCATTAGCTTGAGAAACGAATAATCTGTCTAGAATCTATCCTTACCAAGCGTTTTAAAACTAGAAACGAACTTGCAGATTATTTAAACACTGGTGCAAGAATCCAACAGCGTTGGACTAAAAAATATGTAGCCTTAGGAATAAAAGGTTTATTTACTGATCAACCGAAAATTAGTTCATATTATACCAAATTAGACCTATAATGACGCAATAAATCGTTTCTATTTCGCCTGCTTTTCATCAAAAATAATTACCCTAGCCTTGGCTATGCTATTTATCTTTAATTTCAATCATACAAAAAACTTGTGCTGAGCTACGTCGTAGTATAATTCAATTTATTCATACGGCATTATAAACATAATTTGGTATTATTCTTTTCTCACAACAACAACAATTAATCGGTGTTGAATTCGGATTTTCTTACCATAATTTGAATCATTAATAGTTGAATAATACTACTTTAACGAATTAAGAATTTTTGTAACTTTGTATTGTGAAATTTACATATACACATAAGACCATTTCTATTGCGTTATCACTTTTGGTGCTGTTTTCGACATTATCATTAACGATAGAGAAGCATTTTTGTGGAGATGTTTTAATTGATGTGGCTATATTTTCTGAGAGTGAAAAATGTGGAGATGCAGAATTTTTTAAACAGAAGCAAGCTGATATCGTAAAAATAAATTGTTGTAAAAATGAAATTGATGTGATTGAGGGACTTTCTGAAGTTACCTTAAAGTCATTTGAAGATTTAGAAACAATTCAACAAAACGTTTTATTTGCTTATACCTATTCCTATATCAGTCTTTTTGCAGATTTGTCAAACTCGCTTTTTCCGCATAAAGATTATTCTCCACCAGTACTCATCGAAGACATTCAGGTGTTAGATGAAACTTACCTTATTTGATTTAGTAACGACCCTTAGTTAAAAAAGAAGTACACATTTATGTGCTAATAGTCATACCTATAAATCAAATAAATGAAAAAATATTTAATATTAAGTTTTATGTTTTTGTCGCTAATAGTAACCGCACAAGAACAACTAAAAGGTATTGTTTTAGAAACAAGTACAGGGAAAGAACTGCCTTTGCCAGGCGCGAGTGTGTATTGGTTAGATTCATCGGTTGGCGTTATTACTGGTGAAGATGGTACATTTTCATTGCCTTACAAATTTTCGTATAGTAAAGTAGTTATCAGTTATATTGGCTTTAAAACGGACACTATTTCCGTAACAGAAAACAAGTACATCAAGCATGTTTTGCAAGTTAGTAATGATTTAGACGCCGTTATTCTGACATCTAGAAAACAAGCCACTGTAAAATCTTATATTCAAGCTACAAACACCTTTACGGTTACAAGTGAGGAATTGCTAAAGGCAGCATGTTGTAATTTGGCAGAGAGTTTCGAAACAAATCCCTCTATTGATGTTAATTTTGCAGATGCTGTTACAGGAACGCGACAAATTAAAATGCTAGGTTTAACCACGCCCTATATTTTAATTGCGACTGAAAATATACCTGCAATTCGTGGTGCGTCACAAGCTTTTGGACTGAGTTTTATTCCCGGTACCTGGGTGGAGAGCATTCAGATAACAAAAGGAACCGGTAGTGTTGTTAATGGTTTTGAAAGCATTGCAGGCCAAATTAATGTGGAGATGGTTAAGCCCACTACGGATGATAAGATTTTTGTAAATCTGTACGCCGCCACAAATGAACGGGTAGAATTAAATACACATTTTAATACCGAGGTATCAGATAAATGGAGTACTGGGTTGTATTTACACGGCAATACACAACAACAAAAACACGATGTTAATGATGATGGCTTTTTAGATATGCCACTTTACAATCAAATTAATGTGATGAACCGCTGGCAATACACCAACTTAGAAAAAGGTGTTGTAAGTTTTATAAATTTGAGATATCTTAATGACGAAAAACAAGCTGGACAAGTCGCATTTAATCCTGATACAGATAAACTAACTACAAACAATTGGGGAAGCCAAATTAATACCGAACGTTTTGAAGTCAGTACCAAGCTAGGTTACGTAAATCCTGAAATTCCGTATCAAAGTATCGGATTTCAAACGGCGTTTAGCCACCATAAACAAGACTCTTATTTTGGGTTAAATATTTATGACATTCAGCACAATAGCTTTTACTCTAATGTGATGTATAATACTATTATTTCAGACTCGCGTCACAAAATAAAAACAGGTTTAAGTTTTACGTATGATCAGTTTGAAGAGCTCGTAAAAACTCAGAATTTTGAACGTATAGAGAACTCTTTTGGTGGTTTTTTTGAATATGCTTATGACGATTTAGATAAACTCACAATGACCGCTGGTGTTCGTGTTGATCAAAACAATAAACTAGGTCTTTTTGTAACACCTAGGTTACATGCACGATACACGCCTTGGGGAAAATCTGCATTTAGAGCATCCATAGGTCGCGGTAAACGAAGTGCTAATATTTTTGCTGAAAATCTGAATTTGTTTGCAAGTTCAAGACAGATTAATATTCTAAACGACGGAGGAGAGATTTACGGATTAGACCCAGAAATAGCCTGGAATTATGGTGTGAGTTATCTTCAAGGTTTTAATTTATTTGGAAGAGATGCTGACGTCACATTTGATTTTTACCGAACCGATTTTCAAAATCAAGTGGTTGTAGATTGGGAAAATCCTTTTGAAATTAATTTTTATAATCTTGAAGGGCAAAGTTTTGCGAATAGTTTTCAGTTTGAATTTAATCACAATACTTTTGAAGGTTTCGATTTACGATTGGCTTACAAATACTACGATATTCAAACTGATTTCAACAGTGGTCGCTTAGAAAAACCCTTAGTACCAAAACACCAGTTGTTCGCAAATGCGGGGTATGAAACGCATCGAACGGATAAAGGAACACAGTGGAAGTTTGATGCGACATACAACTGGATAAGTGCACAGCGCTTTCCGAGTACAGATTTAAGCGCGCCACAATTTCAGTTAGATGATTTTTCGCCAACCATAGGAACGTTAAATTTACAAGTCACTAAGGTATTTTCAACAAAATTTGAAATATATTTAGGTGGAGAAAATGTAACCAATGTGCGTCAGCCGAACCCAATAATTAGTGCAGACAATCCTTTTGGTTCAAATTTTGACAGTAACTTTGTATATGGTCCAATATTTGGAAGTTTGTATTATGCAGGGTTACGTTATAAAATAAAGTGACCAATTCCTGCGAAAGCAGAAATCTTATAATTAATAATTAAAATATCCGCTTGTTTGAGCGCAGTCTAAAACTATTTTAGATCTCGATTTCGCTTGAAAAGACAGAAAAGTAAAATAACCATAAGACAGAATTTCACTTAATGAGATCCTAAAATAAATTCAGAATAAAATGAAAAAAGTAATTGTATTAGTACTATTAAGTTTTGGAATGTTTGCATTCTCACAAAACAAAAATGCACGCGTTTCTATGGAAGTAGATGGGATTTGCGGCATGTGTAAAGAGCGTATTGAAAAAGCAGCCATTAGAACCAAAGGCGTTAAATCTGCCGTTTGGAGTGTAGATACACATGAGTTAAAACTCATTTTTGACGAGCGTAAAACCAATGTAACAACAATTTGTAAAAGTCTAGCTGCAGTTGGTCACGACACAAAAGAAATTAAAGCGACAGAGGAACAATACAATTCTGTACACGCTTGTTGTAAGTATCGCGATGAAGAAGTTGTGAAAGACCATGAAGGCGAGAATAAAAAACAATAAATAATTTTATAAAAAATTTATTATATTCTATCAAAAATTAATATCAAATCATGCAATAACACATAGGGTTAAGGAAGCATAATCTAATAGAGCCAAAAGCTGAAACAACTTAGCTAAGATAATCCAGTATCTTAAGTATAAAATCTAGGTTGACTTAATAAAATCGTAAAAAAAAATGACAGCATCAATTATATTTAATTATGAATATGAAATGGTTACTGAGACTGAAATTATTGATGAATATAATGGCGGGTAAAGAATATTATGAAAGCCGTTATGATGTTGATTAATATTTTATGAATAGAAATTGAACATTGATTATATATTACTGCCAACTTTACAAACCAAGACAACAGGTGAGAATAACTTCTATAGATAATAGAGAAACAAAAAGCAAAATCTTGTGAGTTAAAACAAGATCAAATTGAATCCAAAATAATGACTAAACTATTTGATAACAAATACCGCTTTATAAAAGACTTGGGCTTTGGAGGCTTTGGTGAGGTTTTTTTGGCGAAAGAAGTACGGTCACAGAATTTTGTTGCTATCAAACAGTTAAAAGACAAAGACAAAAGAAAGCAGGATGATCTTATTTATGAAATGCAAATGGTGTCCAAGTTCAACCATCCCAACATTGTTTTATACAAGCATCATTTTGTTCAGGAAGATTTGTTATATATCGTCATGGAGTATTGTGCTTTAGGGAGTTTGCGAGATATGATGAAAAAGGAAAAAATTGTTTCTACTTTTATTTGGAAATGGATGAGCCAACTCACTGAAACACTTCAACTGGTTCATGAAAAAGGCATTGTCCACCACGATATAAAACCAGATAATATACTTTTTACAGAAGACCATATCATTAAAATAACGGACTTTGGCGTTGCTAATACTGGTGCTGGAACAAGACCTTATATGAGTCCAGAAGCATTGCTTTGGGAAACCGATACGGTTAAGGACGCAAGAATTGATATCTATGCTTTGGGGGTTACATTGTTAGAACTACATACAAAGCAAAATCCTTTTTTTGGTAAGTCACAAGAGGAAATATTTGATATACATGATCAGAAAGATTTTGGAATAACTGACTTGCCTACTTGGCAACAAGAAATTATTTTAAAAGCTATTGCTCAAATACCAGAGCAGCGTTTTCAAAGTATGAAAGATTTTCATGAAGCAATAGAAGCTCAGTCAATACCTATAAACTTTGATAAAGAAGTTATTCAAGCTGGAAATTTAGCTGAAAAAGCGGCTCAACTTTTACAAAGGAAAAAATGGCAAAAGGCATTTTCAATTCTTGAATATGCAGAAAATAAATTAAAGCCAAATGTGAATATTTTTCTTCAAAAAGGGAAATATCATTTGAAAGCACAACAAATAGAATTAGCGAAAAAATGCTATGAAAAAGCCCTCAAGTGGAATCCAAGATTAGCTATTCAAAAAGAGTTAGGTTCGATACATCTTGAGTTAAAAAATTATCCAATCGCAATTTCTTTGTTATCTGACCATTTGCACCGTAACCCCTCTGACTACGAAGCCTATAATTTATTGATTCAATGTTACTATGAAACCAACCGCTATGAACCAGCAATGGACTTAGCTAGAATCCTATTGGATATTGAGCCTGCTAACCAATGCTTTGCAAACAATTATTATATCTGTTCTGCCATGCACAATATCGGCAAAACAGTATTCCCTGATACAGTTTTAAAAAATGACAAATCTAAAAATCACTTTTTAGACTACAATTATAGTGTAATTTTAGAAACTGATTTAAGCCACAATTACGATAAAAAACCAAAATTTAAATCAAAGTTGCTCTTCATGGATTATCGTTTTAATAATTTTAAGACATCAACACTTTACGGCAACCAAGGTAGTATTGATAATTTCAAGGACGCGGAAACTACAAGGCCAATTGTAAAATTTGGGAGAGAAAATTATGCTGTAAATGATATTAAAGTGCAAGGAGGAACAGCTATCAGTAGAAGGCATTGTGTTATTATCAATTGTAAAGACGATGTTTGGATTTATGATTTAGATAGCACAGGCACTTATGTTAATGACTCAAGAGTCATTAATAAATCACCGCTCATAGGCAGAAATAACATACGCATCGGAAAAATGGAATATGTATTTACCAACGATAAAACGAAGTTGTTATAAAAGTAAGCGTGGTAACTTTTATAATATTACCTAAGTCACAAATTAAAACTTACATCTCGCTTTCTTAAGCATAAGATTCCGTATAAAATTTTCTTGTAAAATTTTATACGGAATAGGATGACAGGTTTTCGTTTAACTGTATATTCAATCCAAACAGAATTTTAATTTGGAGGCCGTCCATGTATATAGTTTGCCTATTCATTTTTCTCCCTACGTCTCAAACTCTAAAATAGAGCCTAAACTGAGTCGCTACGTAGACAAAAAGTTCGATCAATTTCTCAATAAAATGAATTACTCTGGGGAAGTCAAACAATATAAAATATTGGGGCGAGAAGCCAATATTGCTTCCAAATTAAAAAATGAAGCTTATAAAAATGATGTTGATTTGTTGATGGTCGCCGACAAAGGCTCCAATACTTTTTCTAAGCTCACCTTAGGTACCGTTACGGAAGATTTATTCAATAGAGATCTTCAAATTCCTTTACTTATTGTAAAAGATTATATTGGCAATTAAAAAATAATGAATACATCCCTAGCAAAATCATTTAGCTTCTTAAGCTGCTTATATGTTTTAAACCTTTCCATAGCTTGCCAAACTTCAACTACTCAGGGACCTAAGCTTGAGAAGCCAACAAACCAGGCAGATTCTGCAATGGTGGTTTCTGCTCGAGAGGAAGCCTCCAAAATTGGTCTTAAAGTTCTAAAAGATGGGGGAAATGCCTTCGATGCTATGGTAGCTACAGAAATGGCTCTTGCCGTTTGCTATCCGTTTGCCGGAAATCTTGGAGGTGGTGGCTTTATGGTTTACAGAAAAGCTAATGGAGAAACTGGAGCTTTAGATTATCGAGAGAAAGCGCCTTTAGCCTCCACCAAAACTATGTTTTTAGATAAGTATGGTCATCCCAATCCAGCATTAAGCAGAAGAGGAAGTTTAGCTATTGGGGTGCCTGGAACTATTGCTGGGATGTTTGAAGTTCATAAGAAATTTGGGAGTTTACCAATGTCAGCTTTATTGAAACCGAGTATAGAATTGGCTAAAAAAGGGTTTGCAGTGACCGAAAATCAATCGGAAATGCTTAATCACTTTCAAAAAGATTTTCTCGATATCAACAAAGATTCTATACTCTTTTCAAAAAACTTCAAACAAGGAGATACTCTCAAGAATTTAGCTTTAGCTAAGACCCTAGAAAGAATATTAAAAAATGGAAAAGCTGAATTTTACAGAGGTCAAACTGGACAAAAGTTAGTTGAATTTATAGCCCACTATGGAGGCATTTTAAGCTTAGAGGATCTAAAAACCTATGAAGCGGTTTGGCGAAAACCCATTCAAGTGGAGTATAAAGATTTAACCCTTATTTCAATGTCACCTCCTTCTAGTGGAGGTATTGTTCTGGGACAAATTCTGAAGATGATAGAAGATTATGATTTAGGAGCTTTAGGACATAATTCTACAACGTATATTCAAATCCTTACAGAAGCGGAGCGAAGAGCTTATGCCGATAGAAGTTTTTATCTTGGAGATCCAGATTTTGTAGATATTCCTGTAGATAGCTTATTGAGTGATGACTATCTCCAAGGGAGAATGTCGACATTCAGTTTTGAGTCTGCCACGCCTTCAAAAGAGATTGAGCACGGCAAAATTATCGGCTATGAAAGTGAAGAAACTACGCATTATTCTATAGTAGATCAATTTGGAAATTCTATTTCTGCAACAACTACTCTTAATGGGGCTTATGGTTCCAAACTATTTAGCGATGACCTAGGCTTTTTCCTTAATAACGAAATGGACGATTTTAGTGCAAAACCAGGAGTCCCAAACATGTTTGGATTAATTGGTGCGGAAGCCAACTCTATTGAACCTGGCAAACGAATGTTGAGTTCTATGACCCCTACTATCGTTGAGAAAAACGATGAATTTTGGATGAGTGTAGGGACTCCTGGAGGATCCACCATTATTACCTCGGTGCTGCAAACCATCTTAAATGTTCATGAATTTGACATGACTATGCAAGAGGCGGTCAATGCGCCAAGGTTTCATCACCAATGGTTACCAGACGAGATCGTTTTTGAAACCAAAGGCTTTGAGTCGAGTTTATTGGACTCTTTAAGGCTAAAAGGCTACACACCAATTCAACAGCAGTCGAAGATTCTGGGGAAAGTAGATGCTATCTTAAGGCTTCCAGATGGTCGTTTGGAAAGTGGCGCCGATTATAGGGGAGATGATAAAGCTCTAAGCTTCTAATGTGAGAATGATTAAAGAGGTCTTGTATAAGAATAACAGGGCGGAAAAAAAACAATTACCATTCGGTTGAACACAAGCCAAATTTTAAGGTTTTCTTATTACCTTTTCTTCTTAATAAGCCAATGAACTACCCCGAGGCAGAGCCGTCGGGGTATCAAAACAAACGTAACTGATTTTTGTGCAACTCCGTGTATTTTGATCTTCCTTGATTTTGGAGATATTTCTTTATTACTTCTTCATTTGCGTACTGGCCCACTGTATTGACATAATAACCACTTGTCCAAAACCTGCCTCCCCAAAGCATCTGCTTGATTTCTGGATGAAGCCTGAAAATTTCTTTGGCGGTTATACTCTTTATCGCACCGATAATTTTCTTTGGCGCATTCATTGGAACACTCTGTATCAAAAAATGAACGTGGTCACCATCGAGCCCAATCTCCAAAAAATGAATTTCGTATCGCTCCTCTATTCCAAGGCAAATTTCTTTCAATGTATTGGCAACAGAATCACTCAATACATTTCGTCTATACTTGATAGGACAAACAAAATGATACAAAAGCAAACTCCTGTTGTGGCTCTTATGGATATGCTCACTCATATCCACAAATCTACATATCCTTACGCAACACCTCAGGCAGAGCCTCGGGGAATTCTATTGATTAAAAAAGCTCAAAGAATCAGTTATATGAATCAATGAGCCTAGACTACTAGTGTTTCAAATTAAAGTAGAAAAGAGTTGTTTTTTACCTCAGTTCTTTGTTACTTGAATTGCTTTCCGCAGAATTTGTAGCGTTGGCCGATAAGTTTGGGTGGCACGCACGACAACTGAAGCGACTGTAAATGTGTATGGCTCGTAGCGTTGGCTTATGCTAATTGATATTCAATACTATTCAGTTCACTTTTCGATTTCTCTCTCAAATCAAAAGAATTTTTCACTTTTTCACTAATTTCTTTAATTATTTTTTCGATTGGAACGCTTATTAATAAACTCTTAAAATCTTTATCGGAAATATTTGGTATAGCTGCGCCTGTTCTTAACATTGAAATTTGATTTAAGAAATATTCGGATTTTAAGTAGTAAAGTAAATAATAAGGGTCAATCTTAAAATTTCGTAAAACTCTGAAACCATTTGTACAAATCGCTCCATTAAATTCTTGATTAACTAATGCAGTTGCGTGTTTTCTTGAACCAATTGAATTTCCAGCGATGGCAGTAATAATATCTCCTGTTTTTATTTCATAAGATGCTCTGCTTGGAAGTTCATATACTGACATTTCTGTTGAATTTATAATTTCTAAAGAAGGCGTATTCACATCAGATAATTCAACGTATTCTACTGTAAGATTTTTATTGGCTAATTTTGTACTTTTGCTTTTGACAACTTCTACTACGTCCGATAAACGCACAGCATTATTTTTTTCAATTAGTTCAATTAGTTTTCTGTTCTCTGGCGAGTAAAAGTCATAATCGAAACGACCATTTAACTCATTATACCTAATAGAGTAGGAGTTATCTGTTTCGATTTTTTTATTAAGATGAAAATTCTTGTAATCTTCAATTACGGTAGTTAGATCTTCATCAAGTATTGTATTTTTATTTTCATCACGTAATAATTTTCCGTAATCATCTTTTTGATAAATAGGACTTCCATTTTTATTACCTTGATAACCTATTTTTCTTATTTGACTAAAAAATAATGGATATTCTCTATCAATGTTTGGAGTGTCTTTTTGGACAAATAGAAGTGAAGTTTTAACTCCTGTCCCATAAGGAATAAATGTTTCTTGTGGTAAGTTTACAATTCCTAAAATTTTTGTTCTTTGTTTGATGTAATATCTTAAATACTCCAATGATGGGTTTTCAAAATGACCATTTGGCAATACAATTCCCATTCTGCCACCTTCTTTTAATAAATCGATACATCTCTCTATAAATAATATTTCAGCTACTTGACCAGTATGAAGTTTGTTGGTCTTAATGTATTCGTTATCATTTACTTTAGTCCATTTATAACCTAAATCAAATGAGGAAAGTATTTTTTTATCTGATATTTTTCCTGCTGTTCCAAATGGTGGATTGGTTAAAACTATATCGAAACCTTTCGAAGCTTTACCTACTTTTACTTTTAATAGAACTTCATCATAATCTGTCAGAGAATTTATGCACTTTACATTTGTTTCTACATTTGCCTCAAGAAGCAATTTCATTTTAGCAATTCTGGCAATACTTTTATTAATATCTAAACCGTAAAGATGCTCTGAAACTACTTTTTCTATATCAACATTATCATTATTATTTAAAATGTAGTTAAAAGAAGAGTTTAGAAAGCCACCGCTACCGCAAGCTGGGTCTATGATTGTTTCATTTGGTTTTGGTTGAATAATATTAACACAAAAATCAATGATAGGCTCTGGAGTAAAAAACTGACCTCTGCCATCTTTTTCTTGATGAGACAAGAATTTTTGAAAAGCTAAACCTTTAGCGTCATTAGAGGAGTTAATTAATGAAAAATCCTGTAGTTTATTGATAATTGTTGCTAATGACAAAGGACTCAATTTTATCCTGTCGCCTTTATCGAATAAATCTGAATACTCTTCTATCGTTTTTATAAAAAGACTATTTATTCTTTGAAGTAGTTGCTCTGATTTTTTTGAACTCTTTATTTGTTCAAATTCAGTTTCATCAATATAAAACTGCTTTGCCTTTTTCTTCTCATCAATTACTTTTATGAAAAGAATTTTTATAAACTCTTCTAAAGTTTGTTGCGTTGAAAGTCCATCATTAGCATAGATGAAATTATGAATTTCTTCAAATTTCCTTAATAGCTTATCTGTTTTTGTTAATTCAAAATCTAAATTCAATTCCATATCTTACACATTTGTGACAAATTTAATCACAAATGTGTAACTAACAAGAATTTTTCTGCTTTATTAATTTCGATTGTCGATTTGCATATCAACTGCTGAAACAGAATCATCACTTTCTAAAGTGTCATACGCAAGATTAAAATTGCGATGCCATTCTTCAGATTAACTCAATTCAGTATCGTTGAAAACGAAGCCCATAATATAATTTTGTTGTAAATGGTTATCGTCGGAACTTGACGAATCTAAATCGTTAGGATTTGCAAATACGAATTCGTGGCCAGTATATCTCAAAAAAATATCAATTGATATGAGATTAAATTCATCTATTCTTGGAGTTGCTTGTGTACGGTGATTTGCACCAGAAGTCCCTGATACGAAGTGAGTTTCTAAAACCTTAACTTTTTTCATTACATAAGATAATCTTTCATCAATCAAAGCAGCAATTTCCTCTCTTGACCAATCCCTTAAAGCATCTATCGCTAACGATTTAGCAGTCTCTCTTTTTGGAGTTTTGTATTTTTTAATTTCTTCAAAATCATATAACGTTGAAGAGTAATTTTCTTGGAATTCTGGAAGTTCCTTATCAACCCATTCTTTTACTTGAAGCTCTACAGGAGTATCGTTTTCAATCCAATTAATTTTGTCATTGTGCTTACAAAGAAAGTTTATGAGATTACTATAATTATATAGTTTATGCCATTTTTCAGAATTGGATTTAACACCTTTACTTTCAAGAACGAACCAAGGTTCATTTTCTCGTTTGAAGTAAAAATCTCCGTGATGATTTGGGTGTTTAGCACCTTCCCATTTTTCTTTAATTCTATGGACTTCAAAACCTCGACCTTCCAATCTCTGTTTAAGTAGCAATTCAGTAATCGAACCGTTCACATATCCTTCTGCGTTTGGACTTAATCTCAAAGCTTTAAAGAAAACATCATCTGTTACTCCGTACTTCAAAATTAAATAATCTGAAATTTCACTCATAATTCTCTATTCTTTTAAAAAGTTCAGAAAGAGAAATTTGAAGTGTACCTGAAAGTTGTTCAATTATTTTGAGAGAAATATTTCTTTCTCCCTTTTCTATATCGCTTATATAGGTTCTGTCGATGTCAGATTGGTTGGCTAAAGATTCTTGAGAAAGTCTTTTTTCAAGTCGAAGTTCTTTTAATACAAGTCCAAATTTTCTTTGCAAATTCATTTTACAAAAATGAAATTATGTGGACAGTTGTGCAACGGTCAATTGTCATCATTTTATTATGATAGTTTGGAATCTTAAGTTATTTTATTATTCAGAGTTTATAATTGAGCGATGGAAGAAACAGCTCTTTTATTTTTTTGGTGTTTGCTGTGGCGTTTGGGAAATAATAAATGTGCTGTTTGAGCGTTGGCTTTTAAGCATTACAGGTAACTAAAATTTAAAACTCACTCATTATCAATTCATTAGATCTTTTATTAGAGAATTCTAAATTTTAGTTGGTTTAAAAAGATAATTTTATAGAATTTGATTCAAAAAATTTATATTTTGCATTGTTATAAAACATAAAACTATGTCATCACTTAAACGTTTATTTGATTTTCCATACTATCAATTAGAAAAATTTAATCTAGAAGATGCTCTTGTTACAAAATACAATGGCCAATGGAAATCTACCTCTTCAAAAGAATATGTTGCACAACTCAATAAAATAAGCCGAGGTTTACTAAGACTTGGTGTGCAACCCAACGATAAAATAGCTCTTATTTCTACCAACAATAGAACAGAGTGGAATATCATGGATATTGGAATTATGCAACTTGGCGCGCAAGATGTACCGATATATCCTACTATTTCTGAAGAAGACTATGCTTATGTTTTAAACCATAGTGAGTCTAAATTTTGCTTTGTCTCCGATAAAGAGGTGTATGATAAAGTCATGGCCATAAAAGGACAAGTAGACTCTTTAAAAGAAGTTTATACTTTTGATGACGTTGAAGGCGCTAAAAATTGGTCTGAAGTTTTGGAGCTTGGAACAGATGAGAGCAATCAATCTGAGGTTCAATCTCTTATGGACAAAGTGACCGAAAACGATTTAGCCACCTTAATATATACATCGGGAACCACAGGTCGGCCAAAAGGCGTAATGCTTTCTCACAAAAATATTGCTAGCAATGCCATTAATAGTTCAACCCGCCTGCCCTTGGACCAAGGAAATGCAAAAGCATTAAGTTTTCTACCAGTTTGCCATATTTACGAGAGAATGCTTCAGTATATGTATCAATTTAGTGGGGTGAGTGTTTACTTTGCTGAATCTATTGAAACTATAAGCGACAATTTAAAAGAAGTTAAACCAGAGGTAATGTCTGCTGTGCCAAGACTTTTGGAGAAAGTTTACGATAAGATTATCGCTAAAGGAACCGACCTTACGGGAATAAAGAAAATGCTTTTTTTCTGGGCCGTTGAACTAGGCTTACAATATGAGCCTTATGGTGCAAATGGCTGGTGGTACGAAACGCGCCTTAAACTAGCAAGAAAATTAATTTTTGTTAAATGGCAAGAAGCCTTAGGTGGAAACCTAAGAGTTATTGCTTCTGGGAGTGCAGCCCTACAACCTCGACTAGCCCGAGTCTTCAATGCCGCTGGAATGGCTGTAATGGAGGGCTATGGATTAACTGAAACTTCACCCGTTGTTGCTGTCAACGATATGAGAGATGGGGGTTTCAAAATTGGTACAGTAGGTCATCCCTTACCGGAAACTGAAGTTAAAATTGCAAAAGATGGTGAAATTCTAGTTAAAGGTCCTCAAGTCATGATGGGCTATTATAAAGACAAAGAGAAAACAGACGAAGTCTTAAACAATGGCTTTTTTCATACTGGAGATATCGGAGAAATAGATAAAGAAGGATTCTTGAAAATCACCGATCGTAAGAAGGAAATGTTCAAGACCTCTGGAGGTAAATATATTGCGCCACAGGTTATCGAAAATGTGATGAAACAATCTCGATTTATTGAACAAGTTATGGTCGTTGGAGAAGGTCAAAAAATGCCTGCCGCTCTTATACAATTGAATGAAGAATTTGTAAAAGAATGGGGAGAACGTAAAAACCTTCATCTTGGCAGTACATTGTCTGAAATGGTAACACACCAAGAATTAATTGACAGAGTTCAGGAAGAAATTGACTTTTACAATCAGAAATTTGGAAACTGGGAGAAGATCAAAAGATTTGAACTTACGCCAGACGTTTGGAGCATCGAAGAAGAACAACTTACTCCTACTATGAAATTGAAAAGAAGAGTTATAAAAGAAAGATATATCGATCTTTATAATAAGATTTATTCCAATTAAACCAACACCACAACGTATTAATTCATCTAAAAGAGTCCAATTGGACTCTTTTTCACTTAAAGTTTACGATTAAATACCAATTTATAGTTCCTTTGTTATATGAATCCTTCTGCATCAGGTTGGCTTACTAAATGCTTACATAGCATTGTGGAGAGCGATTTACTTTCGCTCAAACCAGAACGTTTTTATGAAACTCTAAGAAGTTCTGGATTTATTTATGGCTCTAGCCAGGCTGCTTTAATCCCTTTAAATAGTAAGCTCAAGTATACTCAGCAAGAACTTGCTAAAATTAATCTTTTTGTGGCGCTGGTATACATTGACCATAAGGCTTTTGATGATCAACCCTCAATTGAAATTATCACAAGAATAACGGGGTTTTATGAATCCATCTATTCGGAAAGAAATTATTTGAAATCTATCTTCAAGTTAAAGTCTAAACCTGAACAAAAATTGGAACAACTTATCCACAAAAGAGTTCAAACCAACGAGGGGTTAATTCAGAAAAATTTCAGTCATATTATAACCAACGCTTTGCTATTTACTGATGTGCTAACCTATAACAAAACCTTAATTAGTTCTACACCCCCAAGTGAGTATACCAAATCTTTAGAGTATCTTATTATGTCAACGGTTTACCTAGCTTTGGGTCAAAAAACCTCTCAGACCTCATACGATACTCTTATCCTGAAACTATTACAAAGTTCCTTAAGGTATAATTTCCAAACTGAAAAAGATATAAAGCAAATTGAGGACATCCACTACAGTGAAATATTAGATTATACTGGAAGTTTATATTTACTTGATCTAACTTGTATGGCTATCTATAGTGATGAAAAAGTTGAAGTTGATGAATTGAGTTTTCTATCAAAACTTGGGCCTCAATTAAATTTAAAAGACCATCATATAGAGACTGCGGTAGAGTTTCTCTTTAAATTTGTGTTCATCCACAAAAAAAATATTGCTTATTTCCATTTCAGCAATCCCTTAACTCATTTCTACAATAAGAATCAAAAAGCGGTCAAGTTGTTACTTTCTCGCAACAAGAATCGATTATCCAAAGAAATCATGCAAAGTAAAGAGCTGGTTTATTTAATCTCACAATCAACAAAGAGAGAACTCAACGCTGAAGAAAAAGCAAAAGTTAAGGCTCAGCTTTATGATATCTTCAAAAGCATCCCGTCTTTAGCTATTTTCGCTCTTCCAGGTGGTGGTGTTTTATTACCGATCATTATTAAATTCATCCCTCAATTACTACCTTCAGCCTTTAACGAAAACTACGAGAAGGATTAAATATAATCTAGGTAATTTAGGACAACAATTATAATAATTTTTAAAATGGTTACCATATGATGTGGTGTTTTAATGAATATTTATCGCTTTAATTTTATACTCCCTCCTGAATTAGATTCGTTGACAATAAGATTTTCAGAAGGTGTGTTATAATAAGAAATAGACCCTCCACTGCTGCTATTCGCCTCCAATCGTTCTAGAGGATAAATGGAAATGCTAGAACCTGAACTTGCCTTGGCTACGATACTATTTGCTTCAAAATTTTTGGAATTTATACTAGATCCGCTGGATGAATTTACATCCAATTGGTTGGTCTCGCCTCTTAAGGTTATCGAAGAACCAGAGGAAGCACTCGCTGTTGTGGTTATAGAAATAGCGTCTATGGAAACCAAAGAACCACTTGAGCTTTGTACCGATAAGTCCTCTAAGTTTAAGTTGAGAGATGCACTAGACCCACTTGATGTTAGCAAGTTTAAACTCTCCAATTCTAGAGACAATTCGACGTTGGATCCGCTGGATAACTCCATTATTAAATTCTCAAATCTTAAGTCCTCTGTAGATGTCAACTTAACTCCACTGGAGACTTCCAATCGGTCTAAATTTTCAGAAAAATAAAGTGTGATGAGTTTAGCATCTGCTTTTCCAATAGACTCGGAAGCTCCTATCTTAAGTGTTCCAGAAACGGTCTCAAACTCAAGAGCCTCAAAAAGATTTTCATTAGCTTCAACTAGCATATAATTAGTTGAAGAAGGGATGATGGTAACTTCCCAACCACGTTCTAATTCAAGATTGTTGAAGCTTTCCAGGTCGAAGCTTTCTGAGATCACCTCCCCTTCGCCTTCAATTTCGCCTGGGTAATTAATGTTGAATTTGCAGCTCGTAATGCATAAGCAAGAAACAGCTAAAAATAAAATGGAAATAGTTTTCATAGTGATTTAGTTTTGAGTTGAAAGAGTATCTAGTGTAGTCCTACAGTCTAAACATTTCCAATCATTATTTTTATAGTTTAAATAATGATTGTACTTGGATCGATTGAGGTTTCTACGGTTATTAAAATTATTTAAATTTTCATCCAGATAAATCACGTGATTTTCTGGAATATAGATAGTTACTTCTACTTTTGCGCTACGGTCCGTAGGTTCAGAATTGGACAACAAATAACTATCAAGTTTCAGAACATTATCCTCTAGGTTGTATTTATAATCAATTAAAGAGGCTCTTTCTCTAGCTCTAGCTTTGCTTGACGCATAACTTTTTTTGGTTAACCTTAGTTTTAATTCATCATCGGAAGTCGATTTAAAATTAACGTGAATATTTGAATTATATAAGCGCTCATTATCAAATTCATCTTTGACAATCTTAGATTTTTTACTTTGATTTAAAGTTTCAGAAAACATAAGATTAGGATTCATTCTTATTTGCAAGGTATCACCAGATGAGATGTCTAAATTAATAACTTCTATAACTTCTGCATCATAACTCACATCTAGTTGCTTTTTCACACTTAATGTTGTGATGACCATTACAGATAAGACCCAAATACCAATTAAGGTAATATGAGCTACTTTACCAATTGATTTTAGATTAGAAAAAATCAATTTCAAACTTAGAATAAGCAAATAGAAAAAAGGAATGGAAGCTACTAGGAAGTACAAAACAATTTGAATCCAGTTAGGAATGCCAAGAACAAAGAATTCTATTTGAGAGAAATCTCCCAATTCAAACACGGATAGGGTTCCAAAACTGAATAAAAAAATCAACAAACCAATAAGAACAGGCCCCGAGATGAGCAGAAGAATGATTCCCAAAAATTTGGACAGAAAGATCCCTAAAGCTCTCAAAACTTCGCCTAAGCCATCTAAAAATTTAGTCACCCCAGATTTGGTCTGTTGGCCATATTTCTCGTAATCGATATCTCCCATTTTATCAGCAAATTTGGAATAGCCTTCTTTCACTTTACGCTCTATGTTGGATAAATTCACGGGGTCTCCTTGCATATCCAGCTTTTGAGCTGTAGTCCTAGCGGGCCGAATCAGTATCCAAATAATCACATAAATAGCGACTGTACCTCCAAAAGAAAAGACAGCAGAAATCACCCAAAAAAGTCTAATTAAAAGTGTGTTGATTCCTAAATAATGGTTAAGACCCGCTGAAACTCCACCGATATAATTCCGTTCTAGATCTCTATAAAGTTTTCTAGATGCTTTAAATTTTGAAGACGTAGACGAAAACTCTTCTTCATCTTCCATCTTATAAGCTTCTGGTTCTCCCATTATACCAACCATGGCATTTACTTGAGACATTGTAATCACCTGATTGGCTTGAGCCATTGACTCTGTGAATAACTCTGCAATACGAGCTTCTATATCTTGTATAATTTCATCCTTACTTTGCTCTTTAGATAAATAGCGTTCAATTGCTTTAAGATAGCTATCGAGTTTTATAAAGGCGTCTTCATCGATATGAAAAAACACATTTGCTAAGTTGATGTTTATTGTTTTATTCATTGTTCGTGTTTTTTTTAGAAGTAATTGTTATCACTGCGTAGTTAAGTTCATTCCATGTGGTTGAGAGTTCGTCTAAGAATTTTTTTCCATCCTCTGTCAATCCATAATATTTTCTTGGTGGTCCGCCTGTGGATTCTTCCCACCTATAAGATAATAGATTGGCATTTTTTAATCGAGTTAATAGTGGATAAATCGTTCCCTCCACTACTAACAGTTTTGCCGACTTCAATGTGTCTAGAATTTCTGCAACATAGGCATCGTTATGACTTAACACCGATAAGATGCAATATTCCAAAACTCCCTTCCGCATTTGAGCTTTTGTGTTTTCTATCTTCATATGATCCTAAAATATAAAAGTACACGACAAAGATATATCTTTTAAATACTACTATGCTATACAAAGTAATATATATTAACTTTATTTTAACTTTTAAAAGAATTCAAAAAATAAAGTAAGGTTTAGAATATTTTACTTAATGCTATGATTTTAAGCACATTAAAAAATTAAAGTTTAGCCAGAAATAAAAAGATGATAAATCATGAAAAGGGAATTAATTTAGTTAAATTGTAGAGTGGAAAATTTATATAATGAAACTTACTCCCCCTAAAATCAATTTATTCTTACTTACTAAATTACCATCTGCATGGCTTTGTGGCGTGCGATTAAAACATATTGATGATACCTCTTGTGTAACAACCGCAACTCACAAATGGATAAATCAAAATCCCTTTAGAAGCATGTATTTTGCAGTACAAGCTATGGCAGCAGAATTAAGTACAGGAGCCATAGTTATGAAAGAAATTAATGAAAGTAACCTTAAAATTTCAATGCTAGTCGCAGAAAACACATCAGCTTTTCATAAAAAAGCAACTGGAAGAATAAAGTTCACCTGTTTAGATGGTGATTTAGTAAGGAGTAGTGTAAAGAAATGTGCCACTGAACCTGAGGGCCAAAAATTCTGGATGACCTCTATCGCTAAAAATGAAAATGGGGATATTGTTTCTGAATTTAAATTTCTATGGACACTGCGAAAAAAATAAAAATTTATATGTTAAATAACATATCCGCTTAAAAATTTTAAGAAACGTTTTTTTAAAAAATATTATATTTAGGTAAATAAAAATTATATGCTATAAATCTACTTAACTTTTAAACATATTACTATGCCAAGAGCCATGTTTGAATACACTAAAGAGGTATTAAAAAAAGTGAGTTTTGATGCAAATTTATTTTGCAAAGAACTTAAAAAGGCGACAGAACGCTTATTGCCTTATGAACTTGAAGAACTTAGATATTTTATTTTGAGTTTGATGCATCAGAATCCCTCCTTGAGACGATGCTTGATTTATCTTAATTAACTTTTAAACAAAACTTATAGAATCCACTATTTTTGAAAATCAAATAGTGGATTTTTCTTTTATACGTACTTTTACAAAAAAAACACAATGAGTAAAATTATAGCCTTTTCAGGCTCGAATTCATCCACCTCTATCAACGATCAATTGCTTCAATACACGCTAAACTCTCTAGTGAAGTTGAGTGTCGATTATATCGATTTAAAAACGCTGTCTATTCCCATTTTTTCAGAAGACATCGAAAAATCTTCTGGTATCCCCGATAATATTAAATCTTTAAAAACCAAAATAGATGCCGCCTCTGCTATTATTGTGGCTGTTAACGAACACAACGGAGCAATGTCTGCTTTTTTCAAAAACATAACAGATTGGCTATCGAGAACAGATCCTAAATATCTCAAAGACAAAAAGATATTATTGATGGCTACATCCCCTGGACAGGGAGGTGCTAAATCCTCACTAGACTATACAATGGGCAACTTTGAAAAATTCGGCGGAATTATTGTCGATCATTTTAGCTTACCTTCCTTTCAAGATAATTTTAATAAATCTGGCTTAAACGATGACTACGCTAAGGACTTAAAGGATTCTATATCTAACTTTGAAAACGATTTAAATCCAGCTTGAGAACACTAAAGACCTTTCATATATCCATTCCACAAGATTTTAAAAACAAGTTGATGCTTTGGGGAAATCAGTTTGAAGAGGCTATTTATTTGGACTCTAATCAAAATCAACAAGTGCATCAAAATTTTGAAGCTTTATTGGCAGTTGAAGCCTTCACTGCCATAAAATCTGACGACAATGAAGCCTTTTTAAGGCTAAACGAATATCAACACGCTACACAAGATTGGCTATTTGGTTACATGAGTTATGACTTAAAGAATGATACTGAACATCTGACTTCACAGAATCAAGATCAACTCAGCTTTCCAGAATTGTATTTCATTCAGCCTAAAAAAATCTGGATCTTAAAAGGGGAAACTCTAGAAGCTCATTACCTCAAACTTGTCGATGATGAGATAGAGGCAGATCTACAATCTATCTTAAATTTTAGCCCAGGTGAGGAGAATTACTCAGACCCTATTGTGTTTACGCCCAGATGGAACAAAGTACAATATATTGAAAAGGCTCAATCTATTTTGAAACATATTCAAAGAGGAGATATTTATGAGGTAAATTTTTGTCAAGAATTCTATGCTGAAAACTCAAATATTGATCCTGTAAAGACTTTTCAAAGTTTAAATTCTATTTCCAAAGCCCCGTTTTCAAGCTATCTGAAATTGGAAAAATACTATGCGATGGGAGCCAGTCCTGAGCGTTTTTTGATGAAAGAAAATCAACAATTGATTTCGCAACCTATCAAAGGAACAGCACGAAGAGGAAAGACACGTGAAGAGGATGAAGAGTTGAAAGCTCAACTTAAAATCGATCCCAAAGAGATTTCAGAAAACGTTATGATTGTTGACTTAGTCAGAAATGACTTATCCAAAACAGCTCAAAAAGCTTCAGTTAAGGTTGAAGAATTGTGTAAAGTCTATTCTTATGAGCAAGTCCACCAAATGATATCTACAATAAGTTCCAAAGTAAAGCCAGAATTTTCTACAGCAGAAATCCTGAAATCTTTATTTCCAATGGGAAGTATGACAGGTGCACCAAAACTATCTGCTATGGAAATAGCAGAGCATAATGAATCTACCAAACGAGGACTCTATAGTGGTGCCATTGGTTATATCACTCCCAATGGTGACTTCGATTTTAATGTCGTCATAAGAACTTTACTGTATAATTCTGAAAGGAAATACCTTTCTTATATGGTAGGTAGTGCCATCACAAGCCTAGCCAATCCAGAACAGGAATACGAAGAGTGTTTGGTGAAAGGCAAAGCATTACAATATGCTGTTAATACCTCTGCTGTTTCTGAAAAGTAGACTAATAAAGCTTAATTTTGAAGTTTTTATGTCATGCAAGATCGATTTCAATCCTATATTCAATCTGAATTTCCAGAACTCCTCACTACTCGTTTCCTTATTGCGATAAGTGGTGGTTTAGACAGTGTAGTTCTTGCCCATTTGTGTCACTCCTTACATTTAAATTTTGGTTTATCACACTGTAATTTTCAACTTAGAGGATTAGATAGCACTAAGGATGCAGAATTTGTGAAAAACCTATCGATTAGCTTAGGATGCGATTTTTTCATTAAGACTTTTCAAACAGAAAGCATTGCCAAAAAAAGTAAATCCTCTATTCAACTTACCGCTAGAAAATTACGATACGATTGGTTTCAAGAATTGATTGAAACTACTTCACATAACTTTCTACTTACCGCACACCATTTAAATGATAATCTGGAGACGTTTATCATCAATCTAAGTAGAAGTACAGGTTTAAAAGGGCTTACAGGTATTCCACAACGAAATGGCTATATCCTAAGACCGCTTTTAAAATTCTCTAAAGCTGAGCTAAAAGAGTATGCCATAAAGCATAACATATACTGGAGAGAGGACCAGAGTAATGCGTCTACAAAATACCTTAGAAACGAAATTAGACATAAAATTGTCCCCTCATTAGTGGAGTTAAACCCTCAATTCCTTGATAGTTTTGAATCTACTCTCGAAAAATTGAAACAAACCGAACACTTAATTAAAGACTATACGGCTTCACTTCATCAAAGCTTGGTTAGCGAAGAAGTTAACCGCTTTAATATTGATATAGAAAAGCTAAAAACTTATCCCAATCCACGCGGAATTTTATATCAGTTGTTAGAGGGTTTTGGGTTTACACAATGGGAAGATGTCTATCATTTATTAGATGCACAAACTGGAAAAATCCTAAAGTCTACTACACATCAACTTGTAAAAGACAGAAATAAATTAACTGTGGCAGCATTATATGCAGAAGAAATTAAACCGATTATTATTGAAGAAAGCGACAAAGTTGTGCATATAAACAACTCCAAACTAGAGTTTCAAGACCACCAAAAATTGGAAGAAACAGGGAAACGATTTGCTTATTTTGACAAGTCAAAACTTAAGTTTCCCTTAAGTCTGAGACCAATACAAAATGGAGATTATTTTTATCCGTTTGGTATGAAAGGGAAGAAAAAACTGAGTGATTTTCTTAAAGATGAAAAAATAAGTCCTGTAGATAAATCCTCTCAACTTGTCCTTTGTAATTATAATGGTGATATTATTTGGGTATTAAATTTGCGAACAGATCACAGATATAAAGTAGAAGAAAACACTCAAAACATCCTAAAAATCGAACTTAAAGAATGATTAAAAAGATTTCATATTTAGCCTTGGCTTTCTTCATCAGCTCAACCACATGGGCTCAATTTGGTTTATCATTGGAAGAGGCCACAGAAAACCCTTCAGAGTGGAAGGCTTCTGTTAAAAAAACTTCAGATAGTGTTTATACCATTTCAGTAGTAGCAACCATAGACGCAACTTGGCATTTGCCGTCTCAAAGAGAACTCGGGGAAGATGAAAATGGCCCGATTCCTACTGAGTTTAATTTTGAATATGATTCCGAAAAACTTGAAAGGTTAGGATCTACTCAAGAACCTCAAGGCATTACAAAATTTGACGAAATTTTTGAAACCAATCTCACTTACTTTGAAGATAGGGCTGTTTTTGAACAAGATTTCAGAGTTAAAGCAGAAAATGCAACTCTAGATCTGGAGATTCTTTTTATGATCTGTAATGATGTAATGTGTCTGCCGCAAGATCAGCAACGATTTAATTTTAAGGTGCAAAATTCTATTTTACAACTCGCTGAAACCAAATCCATAGAGGTGAAAAACAAGGATAAAACTAATGCCGAAGCCTTAAAATTGAATCTTATAGGCAAAAGCGATTATAGACTGAATTCAGATGAACCCGATGACTCCAATCTTACCATATTTCTTCTAGGCTTTGTTGGTGGACTTATAGCTTTGCTCACCCCTTGCGTATTTCCTATGATCCCGCTTACTGTTTCCTTTTTTACTAAGGGGGCAAAAACCAAAAAGCTAGGATTGATCAATGCCATATTGTATGGAGCTTTTATCTTTTTGATTTATATACTATTGAGTATTCCTTTTCATCTTCTCGACTCTGTAAATCCCGAAATTTTAAATAATATTTCAACCAACCCCTACTTGAATGTGACATTTTTTGTCATTTTTATGATTTTTGCCTTTTCCTTTTTTGGTTATTATGAGATTACACTTCCCAATTCTTGGAGTAGCCGCCTAGACCAGAAAGCAGCCAGCGTTGGAGGGGTTGTAGGTATATTCTTTATGGCACTTACCTTAGCTTTAGTTTCCTTTTCGTGTACGGGCCCTATTTTAGGATCCTTGTTAGGAGGTTCTCTGTCTTCAGATGGTGGAGCTACTATGCTCACGTTTGGCATGGGAGGTTTTGGCTTGGCGCTAGCCCTTCCTTTTGCTCTATTCGCCTTATTTCCCAATTGGCTTAATTCGTTACCAAAGAGCGGTGGCTGGCTGAATACTGTAAAAGTTGTTCTTGGCTTTCTAGAATTGGGACTCGCTTTCAAGTTTTTATCCAATGCAGACCTCGTACAACATTGGGGGATTTTAAAAAGAGAAGTTTTTATAGGGATTTGGATTCTTATAGGTATTGGCTTAGTGTTGTATTTGTTCGGAAAACTAAGGTTTCCTCATGATGGCCCCAAACAAAAATTGAGCAAAGGCAGATTGTTTGTAGGTATCCTTACATTAGCTTTTGTTGTTTATCTAATTCCGGGGTTAACCAATTCACCTTCTGCCAATCTGAAATTAATCAGTGGCTTCCCACCTCCACTCTTTTATAGCGTGTATGAAAAAGATACTGATGGACCACTAGGGCTAAAAGCCTATAAAAATTTTGATGAAGGCTTAAAAGTTGCTCAGGAAGAGGATAAGCCTATTTTACTTGACTTTACAGGCTTGGCCTGTGTCAATTGTAGGAAGATGGAAGAACAAGTCTGGAGTGTTCCCGAAGTTTACGAAACAATCAAAAACGACTATATCCTTATTTCCCTTTACGTAGACGACAAGGCTAAACTCAACGATGATGACCAATTCAACTTTGAAAGAAAGAATGGCAGCGTTAAGAAAATAAGAACCATAGGAGATAAATGGGCCACCTTTCAGACGGTGAATTTCAAGAACAACTCCCAACCTTATTATGTTTTATTATCACCAAAACTAGATGTTTTAAATGAAACGATTGCTTACGAACCTTCGTCTAAAGCATATCTTAACTGGCTAATACAAGGTTTAGAGAATTTCGAAAATAAGAAAAGGTAGAGTTTAAATCTCTACCTTTTCTCCTGTGTTAATAAAATAAAGTCTCTTTAAAGTGCTACTTCCAATTGGTGTCTTACGATATCATCGAAGGTTTCTCGTTGCCTAATCAGGTGAGCTTCACCTTTATGCCATAAAACCTCTGGAGGTCTTAATCTTGAATTATAGTTACTCGCCATAGAGTAACAATAGGCACCAGCATTTTTAAAAGCTAGAATATCGCCCTCGCTTATTTCAGTAATCATTTTATTGTTGGCAAAGGTGTCAGTTTCGCAAATATAACCGACAACTGAATAAAATCTTTTGTTGCGCTTTGGGTGAGATATGTTTATAATATCATGCTTAGAACCATAAAACATAGGCCGAACTAAATGATTGAAACCAGAATCAATCTGAGCAAACACTGTAGAAGTTGTTTGCTTGACGACATTAACTTTTGCCAAAAAGAAACCAGCTTCACTTACCAAAAATTTACCTGGCTCAAAGGCTAAGGTTAACTCTTTACCGTAAGATTTACAAAATTCATTGAAACGCTTTGTCAATTTTGTCCCTAATTCTTCTACGTCCGTTTCGATATCTCCTTCGTGGTAAGGGACTTTAAATCCACTTCCAAAATCTAAGAATTCAAGATTCTGAAATTTTGCTGCAACATCAAATAAAATCTCAGCTGCATAAAGAAAAACTCCGATATCCAAAATATCACTACCAGTGTGCATGTGAATACCGTTGATAGTCATACCTGTATTTTTAACTATGCGTAATACATGAGGCATTTGATGAATAGAAATACCAAATTTGGAATCTATATGACCTACAGAAATATTGGTATTTCCGCCAGCCATCACATGTGGGTTTATTCTAATACAAACAGGGACTTTTGGATGTTTTGTTCCAAATTGCTCAAGAATAAGCAAATTATCTATGTTAATTTGAACTCCCAAATCTACAGCTTCTTCCAACTCTCCTATGGAAACACCATTGGGAGTAAATATAATTTTTTCAGGATCCACCCCAGCGGCTATACCAAGCCTAACTTCTTGTATAGAGACTGTATCTAAACCACTCCCCAGCTGATTGAACAAACGAAGAATACTCAAATTTGAAAGGGCCTTAACCGCATAATGTAAACTCAAATGTTTTACTTTCTTAAATGCTTCTGTAAGGCGTTTATATTGATTAATAATAATTTCTGAATCATAAACGTAAACAGGGCTCCCGAACTGTTGGGTGACTTCTAAAAGATTTGCGTGTGTCATTTGTAATAAAATTTAAATATATAAGGGTTTTGCGGTTAAAATTAATTTAATCGGGTCTTGATAGTAGACATAAGTTGAATTGAATTTACGCTGCTATCTAAGACTTCAAAGTATATTTCTTTGAAATCTTGCAGTGTTTTCGTTGTAGTTTTTTGGAAAAAAGCATTGTTTTAAGTCTCTTTTTGAAGGACTTAAGAAGAAACCCGCAAAACATAGCGGGTGATAATTGATATTTTATAAATTGAAAAATTATCATGTTGCAATTTTAAGCATTATAATATTTACTTTTCCAAATTGCAGTGTTAAAATTTTTGCCTTTTGCAAAACCATAGTAAATAGATATTCCACCTATCCATTTAAACATGAACAAATAGAGCAATATAAACTCAGTTGTTAGATTATCTTCATTCATAAAAAATCCACTAGGTACCAAGAATGTGCAAACCAAGGATGAAAATAAAGCAAAAAATATAAAGTTTTCGAAAGTTTTAAACGGCCACATCATTATGCGACGAAATGGACTTAAATCGTTTCCCCATTTATGAATTAAGTAATAATAGTCATTTCCAATAGGTGCAAATAATAAAGGATCATCTGCATTTTCAAGTTTAAACAATTTTGAAGGTGCCATAATCTTAAAACCCTTTAAGTCTGTCTCATGCTCTTGTTCTAAAGTTTTAATTTTAGAAATAGCTTCGTATGGTAATTTACCTTTGAAATATTTAGAATCCAAAAATCTCAATCTATAATTGATACAAATTTGTTCAATTTGGTTGATATGGTAAATTTTGCTTGACTCTAACTTATCGATGTTAAAATTATTAAAATTTATATCGTTACTAGAGGCGATTTTATTCAAAATTGTATTGTTTTCAGCATCAACATTGCTGAAAATAAATTCTACTTCCTTGAGAATATTTTCATTGGAAGTCTTTTTGAATTTTACTCTATCGAGCTGATCTTTAAGATTTGTTCTTGGAAATATCATATATCATTTTCATCTTTGGATATAAATGTAGTAACTAAGTTGAGTGCAAACAATTGCATCATTAAATTTTAACACGTAATAAGTATATATTCAATCAAGAATTAACTTTGCTGTAAACGTATGAAATTATAGACTCCTCTTCTTTCTGCTAAACCCTTCTTATTTTGATTGTAATCACAAAGTCATATTATAATTTTTTTTTGCAAAAAATACTCACTACTTTTCTTAACATGTCATGTTTAAGTTTTGTCTCAGGCAGTTCTTTCTTTAATTGACTTAATTCAATTTTCTAAGCGGTTGGTTCTCGTTTCTTAGATAGACTCGCATTTTTCTGGTCGTACTCTCTACGCAAGCCACTAATCATTCCGTCCTGGAGGTTTTGCTCACGAAGTTCACATACACTTTTACCTGTTTGTAGAAATTTTATTATAATTTATGACTCCAGTTCAGCACTGCGTTGATATTTATAATAAAAGTTACTTGTTGAACCTGACGAATATGATTTTTCATACTGAACTTATTTAAAGCACCTATTATTAAAAAATTCAAGTATAATGACCGTTTTTAACTAAAGCCTAGTTTCTTTAAATTAACAATCAAAATATCTTCTCAAAATACAAAGTTATAGTTTTCAGACTATGTAAATTCGTTACAGCAAATGTGAAAACCCTAGTAAGACTTGTATTATATTTTTGTTCATTCAATCACAATTTTGCCAGATACTTACTTCAAATTCTTCCTCACAAAAGACACCCTTATCTTCAACTGATGGTTGGCGATTGCAATGCCAATAGTGAACTTTTATTATCTAGTTAATTACCATGCAAGGCCCACCATAAAAAAAAATATTTTTAATAAATGCTTTTAAAGTATAATTGATTTAGACTATTTTAATCCAGCAACAAAGGCGAATAGAAGGCATTGAAGGTTGATACATCTACCAAATTGCCAGAGGCTTCAAAGTTTGATCCATAAGTATCATCTATAGCTTTCATCATCTCGTTAGCAATCAAAGCATATCCTCTCGAGTTTGGATGAACACCGTCAAGAGAGAAAGCCCCACCTGTTACTAAATCTGCAGTTAGTATAAGTCCACTAGTTCCTACACCAGATATAGCTAATTGATCTAAAAGTGAATTTGCATCTAAAAATGAAAAACCATTTGAACTAGCTGCACTAGAAATGACTTGGTTGAATTCTATAGTAGCACTATTTATATCTGCTTGTTCTTCTGGCAATAATACCCACTTATCTTCAAGTGGAAGAGTTATACCTTCAGCTGAAAACTGACCTGCCAGTTGTTGAGAGAATCCTTGAGACATTAGAAATAATAAACGATCTGTATTTACGGTTGCTATAACTGAACTACTCGGTAAGACAAATAAATCGTCTTCTGTAGCTTGTCTAGCTTGACCATAAGTAGCCCCTAATAAAGCTGCCACTTGAGGAGCTGCCTCAGCAGGTAACCCAAAACTTTGCACTAAAGCGATAAATTGAGGATTGGGTGCCAAAGCACCTGAAATTTGGGCGGAGACATCTGTAAGATTTTCGTCATGTATCACAACAGGGCTTGGAGCATCGGTAGCAAATTCGATGATACGATCTGTATCGCCTAAAGCAGTAAACACCTGATTTATTGCTCCAAAGATAGCATTTAATGTTGTTATTTGGGAAGCAAATTCTGGGTTAGAAGGATCTAGTGGATCATGAGGAACTGTTGTAAAATGAGGTATAGCAGTTACATTTGGAATATTTCCTAAAACCCCTTGTAAATTAGGAATATTACCAACCAAAAGTTGTAGAATAGCTGCATAAGTTTGTTGAAAACCAACTCCTGGAGCTCCATCCATCGGAGTTATAGGATTAGAGCCATCACCTCCAGAAAGCGCAAAACCCAAAACATCATTATTACCAATCCATAAAGAAATGAAAGAAGGTTGTTGAGCAATAGCATCAGCAATAATTGTAGTTTGAGATGAACTTGCCATCCTTACAAAATAAGGATTGGCAGTTGGTGGATTTGCTATAACGCCACCAAAATCTCCATAACCTGGTGCAAGTAAGTGAAAACTTTTCGCCCCTGGCACACCAAGATTATTAAATGGTCCTGTAGGATTATTAACGAGAACATCTGTTGTGGATTGTATAGGGCCAACAACACTCGATAAAGCTGCAGGGCCAGAACCATTAAAAACAAGTCTTGGCCCAAAGCCTGGAAGCGGACTTCCTCCTGCCAAAAGGCCACCTATATTATCATTCATGAGTGGCTGTTTAAACGTACCGCCATTGCCAACAGCTGCAAATTGCTGAGCCAGGATAGCAGGCATTGAATTTTCTTGTGAAACTTTATATAAAGCGGCATCAGAAAAACCAGCTGTAAGTGAGTTTCCTAAAGCTACATAGTTAGTGAAATTAGCTGAACCTTGATTAAATTCTTCTAAAGCTGCTGGCTCATCCTCTACTCCTCTATTTCTTAAATCTTCTAGGGCTTCATTTTCACAAGCCATAAAACTTATAGCTAATAATAAAAGCAAAATATATTTATAGTATTTCATCATTGTATATTTTTAATTATTAAAGGTTATTGATAGTTAAAGACAAATAATATTGAGACCCAATAAATCCAGTTCCAAATGCTGTGAAATATTCATCTTGTAATAGATTAGTCGCTCCTAATTTGATAGTTGACTTATATTTTGGTATTCTGTAATTCACCTGAGCATCTATAACGTTGAAAGCTGGAATTTCGCCATCCCCAAAATTTGACTCCCAGAAGTAGTTATCGCTCCATCTCCAAGACAAATTAAATCCAAAGTTTTCAAACAAATCAGTTTTACCAAAAGAGGCTTTAATTTTGTGCTCTGGAGTGTTAAAGCTGGTTCTAACGTCAGGATTTGCAGCTACATCAAAGTCCAATATAGAATAAGTATAGTTTGCACCTAAATCAAAACCATTGAATATTTTGGTGGAAAGACCTATGGCAGCACCATAAGATTTGACTTCTTCATCCGAATTAGTGAAAGTCTGAAAAACTTGGAAATCACCATTTACAATTGCCGCTACTGCCAAAGGTGTTGAAGTATCAGGCACCGTTTCGGTTAACTCCACATCACCATAAAATGGGGCAATTACATTTTCATTTGCTAAAAAGTCATTATAAATATTATAATAAGCCGAAGCATCAATCACAAAACCATTGACTTTTCCCCGGTAACCTAATTCATAAGAAGAAACTTGTTCTGGTTGTGCTAAATTGGAATTTCCGATAGCTAAATCTGAAGGGTTACCAGATTGAGAAAAATCATTGCTCACTGAACTTGCAGTGAATGAATTATTATAAGCTCCAGCACCACTTATAGATACTAATGGAGAACCTAGTATTAAGGAACCAAAAGGACTCAAAGTATTATTGGCAACACTATATTCTTTGGTATATCTCTCGGGATTATCGAAAGCACCACCGATTAATACAGCTCGACCAACATCCAATCCAATATATAAATTCTGTGTTGTAGGATTTCTAAAACCGGTTTGAAAAGATGCTCTAATATTATGATCTTTTGCTATGGTAAAACCAGCTGATAATCTAGGCGAGAAAAAACCATCAAAAAGTTCTGATTTATCAAAACGTAAAGAACCAGTTAGCTTCAATTTTACAAGGTCTGAAAGCTCCACATCTTTTTGAAATTGTGTATACATACCAAACTCTGAATAGTTAATAGCCCCGTCATTATCAGTGTAAATCGTACCTCCAGAATTAAGGCTATAAGTTCTAAAGGATCCTCCTACTTGTACTTCTGCGAAATCCCATAGGTGACTGAAATTATAGTTGGCATCGGAATGATAAAATTTTGAATTGTCTTGAAAACGTGACCCCGTGCTTAAATCTGGGTCTTGGATAGTTTGTTCAAATACACTCTGAAACTCAGGGCTTCCTGGTATTAATCGACCAGTATCAGCAGCAGCCCTTGCAGAATTATGCTTTTGATCATCTGTTAAACCTTGAGGGTTACCGGATAGCTCTATACCTGCAAAAGTTTGTATATAATCGCCAAACCAATCAGCATCACTTTTCCAAGCACGGTTTATATTAATACCCGTAAATACCATGTCGTAAGAGTCTCCTGCATCATCTTCATTCACATAGGCTCTCACAAAGAAATTATCGTTTTTAACTTCAATTTTATGTTGTTGTAAAAAGAAATTTTTGATGTTATAACGGTTAGCTCCTTGATATATAGTGTTACCACTTCCTACTTTTCCTACATATTGTATTTCAAAATCATCTGCCCAAGGACGATAATATAATCCCCAGTCAGCTTTTAAATTTTCCGCATTATAATTTGTTAAGTCCATTTCACGGTAGCCTGTTCTACTCACTTGAACGTCAGGAATAATTCCTAAACCAGAAGCACTTCTAATATTTGTAGAAACTTCATCTCCATAAACATTAATTCCGTCATAATCAGTATCAGATCTCGTAAGTCCTCTATTGAGTTTGTCTGTTCTGTTATTTGCTGCCCAGTCTGTACCTTTAATATACCCAATATTAGCTTTAACTGCAAATTTTTCACTAAATTTATGTGCCATTCTCACTCCTAAATCAGTATAAGGGTTATCTCCAGCAACCTCTTGAGAGGTTATTCCTTGTTTAATGTAACCACTAATACCAGAAAAGTCAAATGGATTTTTACTTCTCATAAAAAGAATACCGTTGAATGCATTAGCTCCATATAATCCTGAGGCTGCACCAGGTAAAATTTCTACGCTTAACACATCAATTTCTATCATACCTATTAAGTTACCCAATGGAAAGTTAAGTGCAGGAGCCGAATTGTCCATTCCATCTACCAGTTGCATAAACCTTGCATTGTCGAAACCTGCAAAACCTCTAGTGTTTATAGACTTAAACACTAAACTATTGGTGTTAATATCAATACCTTTTAGGTTTTCTAATCCTCCATAGAAATCAACAGACGCTGTGTTTTTAACATCCTTCAATCCAAAGCGTTCTACAGTTACAGGAGATTCAAAAATACGCTCTGGAGTCCTTGAAGCTGAGACGATAACTTCACCTAACTGACTACTTACTCTCATTTCCACATCAATAATTTGAATATTTTCTGTTACTTCTAGCTCTTTGTTTGCAAAACCAGTATACGAAATAACAATTTGAAATGGTGGATTTTGATCGGTTGTTAGGTTATACATTCCATCAAAATCTGACGTTGTCCCGTTGGTTGTGCCAGTAATAAAAATATTGGCCCCTGGTAAGGGAATGCCGGTGTTGTCTGTAATTAATCCTTTTACTGTGGTTTGCGAATAGCATACCACAGTAAAAAGGAATAGAACAAAATTGAGTGTTTTTTTCATTTTAGTTTTTTTTTTGGATTGTTTAGAATGCAATCTAATAAAATATTGAATGATTATGATGAAAATTATTAAAAAACTATGCGTGCACAGTAAATTTTATTTAAATATCGATAAATTAAGGCTGCCTTTTATAAAATTAAAACAAATTTTTAAGGCTTTAATAATGAATTTCAAAATTAAAGCCTGACCATCATCAGATCTTGATTTTGAAACTTTACATATTATAGTTATTTTTTAAGTATTTTCTTGGCTATAGAGATTGCTACATTACCAATCTTTATGAAATAAATGCTCGTTGAATAGGCATTTAAATCTAGAGATGCCTTTCCAATCATTTTAGTTAGGTAAAGTCGTTTACCACTCATATTAAATAGCTCTAAATTAATTTGTTGAGGTGATGCCTTAAGTACTCATCTTTAAAAAAAGAATATAGCGTTATGGAGTCTTTTAAAAGTAAGAGTATTGTTGATTTTTTATATCTATAACACTAATTTGAACTGTTTAGACTATTTGTCTAAAATCAAATGGCGAGACGGATATAGTTGTGTAAAATACAGACATAAGAAGTTTACTATTTGAAAAGCAAAGTGCACAAAGATTGTAATATGTGCCACCATGTAGAAAGTCCAGCAGCTAATACTTTATTTCATAGAGTTAGGTTTGGCATTCGCAAAGCTTTCATTATAGTATTTCAGATGAGTGTTACTACTAAAAGCGTCTCGTCATCACAAATAGCAAGGCGTTTAGCCATAAGTAGACAAACAGCTTGGTTATTCATGCATAAAGTTTGTATAGCAATGAAAAGCAGTGAGTCACAGCCTATGACAGTTCTCGTAATTTATAGATGAGTTTGTGTATGGTGGAAAAGAAAATCTTAAACAAGGTAGGAGCAATTACAGTAAGAAAAAGAAGATCGTTGTGGCTGTAGAAATTGACAAAAATCGAGGAGTAAAGCGTGCTTACTTCAAAAAAATAGAAAATCATTCTTCAAAAGAATTGAGTAATATATTTGATTGTCATATCTCAAGTGAAGCCAAGGTCACAACTGATAAGTGGAAAGGATATTTACCTCTAAAAAGCAATATGATATCACTCAGAATAAGAGTAATGTTCTTGACTTTTTTGAGACCGTCGGTTAAAAGCTGGTTTAAGAAGTGTGTATTCTTGGATGCAAGAAGGGCATATCGAAAACCATCTAGACGAATATAGTTATCAGTTAAACAGGTCAATTCATAAGCAAACTATTTTTGGCAACCTTATCAATTAGGATGTCTAGATATCAACATGTTAGTTATAAACTCTAGTTTCGCACCTAATCAATTTCAATCAACGACCTGATGTTTAAAGCTATGGGTATTGATTAAAAACACATAACTCTCAATGTTTTCTATTATATTAGATATAATAATATCAATTGAATCTACCAGTTTTTCCAAAAGAGTTATTATTTGGTTGACAACTGCTAAAATCCAGATCTTTAACTTATTTTAAATACAGTCTTGCTCCAAACCTTTAAATAATCCGCCTATGGTTTCATAGGCCTCCATCCTGTACCTTATACTTGTGAGTAAATATTGAGTAATTGTTATTTGAAAAATCTGAACATCAAAATTGGTAGACTGGCATTTGCCTAGACCAAAGAGCTGCTTAGCCTCTTTAAAAAAGACTTCAATAGACCATTGAATACTACATAGTTCAATCGCTTTTAAGAATTTTAATTTTGTATCAGTGGTTATTAAGGTGTGCCATTTACCGTTTTGTCCACGTTTTACAAAAAAATACAGCAACTTTAAGTCCATCAATTTCAGTAATGTAATGATGGTAGTAACAGCCTAATTTACGACATCGCTTTGGCATTTTTTCTGTTTTTTGAATTTAGAAATGCTTGTGATTTATAAATCAACTTCCATTTTGCTATTGTATTTGTACATTCCAATAATATGGGTAAGCTCACTAATATTGCGTAATTTTTTTAATAATTCAAGACTTGTAAACCAAGTATCCGTTAATATTATAGTCTACTGGTATTTTGCGCTTTACAACCCTTGAAAACATTTGTACTACCAGGTCTGTTTTCTTTTTATTGAGCTCTTTATACCTCTTTGCTGCGACTGTTGTGTTGCAGCAAAGAGGTGTTCTTTTGAGCCTTACGTTGCTTTGCAGGTAAACCGTATTTTAATTTTGATGTTTTACTCTCACGGTGCAAGCTAAAATCAATGGGAATGAATACACTCCCGTTTCAATACCCAGCTAAAGCAGCTTGAAACCCAAGTAAAAGGTTTTTGATACAGGATTAAAAATCCTTGAAAAACCTTCAATAGTCTTTCCTGTTTTTGAAAGATATGTATCATCAAAAATCAAAAATTTAGTAGTGTCTAGTGACAGGGTAAAGTCCAAATCTTTAACTAAATATTGTTTTATAAACTGAACTAAAAAAACTTCTCTAATTGATTTTTGATTTGCTAAAACCTCCCTGCCGGCAGGTTCTATAGTATGGATCTTTACCGCATTACCCTAATTCATTGTCTTTACGAGTAGTAAACTCATGGATAGATTTCATTCCTGAAATGGATAAAATTAAAAGCGTAGAAATCAAACTCTCGAATGAAAAACCATCCTTTTTTCGACAACTGAACCTGTTTTTTTTTGAAGCCCAAAATGTTTAAATGTGCTTGTAAATATTCTGAACTAAGCCAAACCTTATTAAACTTCCCTTTTATTTCATGTGTTTTTGCGATATTTTCGTAATGTTGTATGTTTTTTACTTTGTGTCTAGTAGCTTAAAAATAGCAGTAAAACCAAGGGGTTCCCTTTTTTTTACTGCTATTTTTTTCAATTTTACCCTATAAATAATGTGTGCAAAACTTAAGATCATAATTAAATTAATTAGTTTTATGGTAGTGCTAAATATAATGTGAATTATTAAACACCTTTTTTAACATTTAAGAGGTCTATAATTTGAGATTATATTAATTTATTCTTAGGTTCTTATTCTAAAATGAGTCTAAATTCTGAATGTTCTAAAACCTTGTCTTTCGAAATCCAATATGGAATCCATTCCCCTGTTTTCCATTGTTCTAATTGAGACTTATAATACGGATGAAAAATTCTTGCCGCGCTTCCTCCAGATAAAACACCCATTATTTTTTCATCATCATTCATATCAGCTACCATTCTAAAAGAACTAAACCAACTCGTATCAAACTCTCTTTCTTTATTTTTTACAAACCCGCCTCTATTTAATGTTTGGTTAGAGCCTGCTTTTGGTATTACTTCTGCTCCTAACAAACCACTACCAAAACCTTCTTTACGAATAGGACTAAAAAAACGCACCGTATGAATTTTACCCCAAGTCCAGTTTTTTTGGTTTTCGCCTAATCTTTCCGTTAAAATATTTTTTGTTTTAAAACCTGCTTCTATAATTAAGGCCGTTAAGGTTTCTTTTTGGGGTGTATTTATATTGTCAATAAAAGTATTTTCTGAGCTAATAAAACTATCTACTTTCTGATTCCAGTAATACACATTTTCCCAATACATTTCTTCTAATTCATCTGGCAACTCGTCATTTAAAACCAGATATAAAAGTTCATTATACAGCACATTATACACAGATGCACCTACTGAGTTAATAGTCTCATTATAATCCCAGTTTTTTAAAATAGTTGCAAGATCTTTTGTGTTTTCTTTTTGTTCTAAGGCAGCTATAAATAATGGCGTAAATAATTCGGCTTGCATATTTTTGACATCAAAAATCATTGTCCATAAATCTTCTGCAACAAACTTTTTGTTTTCTGAAAGAACTTCTTTTATGCGCTGATATCTATAATATGGAGAAAAATGATTGGAATAATAATACGGATAATCATCTGGACGCGTATCATTATTTGCGGTTCCAATCCAACCTTTTTTTGGATTTACCATATGTGGTAAATCTTCCTTCGGAATAAAACCCAACCAAGTCTCTTCTTGATTTCCTTTTGTAGGTACTTCGCCTCCATGATTTTTTCTAATAGGAACTAAGCCTGTAGCTTGATGCGCAATATTTCCTTCCACATCTGCAATCGCATAATTAAAAAACATATTGTCCATTCCTTTCAGTCCTTCTCTAAATTCAGCTACATTTTTGGTTTCTAACAAGCGGTCGAAACCAATAGAGTTACTTTTTGTCTCTGCCAAGGACCAGCGCAGACTCACCACATCGTCTGTCAACACATTAAATACAGGAAAATCTGAAATAACGGGTCCGGTTTTTGTCGAACGAATTTCTAATTCAACAGTTGTACTATCTTTTACTTTAATCCTTATTTTGCGTTTTTCAAAAGGGATTTTCTCTCCTTTATGCCTATAAAAATCACCATCGGTTTCTTCTATAAATAAATCTTGACTATCTCCATAGGCATTTGTAATTCCGAAGGAAACAAATTCGTTTCGTCCTGCCAATATTCCTGGAATCCCAGGCGTTGCAATTCCTACAGCTTTAAATTCTGGACAAAATAAACCAATAGGGTAAAAGGTACCCGGAAGCATTCTAGCATCTACATGTGGATCATTAGATAAAATAGGTTTTCCTGATTTCGATTTCTCACCTGAAATTGCCCAATTGTTAGACCCTAATTTTGGGTAGGATAAAAAAGGCGTAGGAAGTGGTTTAAAACTATTCTTATTTGTGTTAGAATGACTTCCAAAAATAGAATCTTTAGCGAACACTAACTTTTTAGTTCTCTCTAAATTAATAGACAATGGCAAAAGTGAAGCGGCTAAATCTGTGCGAGCTGCTAGGTTTAAACTCAAAACCTCGTCCTCTAAATTCTGACTATGAAATAACCCGATAAAATGAGTAATCGAAACAATTTCTTCTGGAGTGAGTGGTTTTGGTTTTATGCCTAACAAACTTAATTCTACAGGAAACTCCTCTTTACCAACCCTTAAATATTCATTAAAACCTTCGCAATACCACCTCAGCATTTCTTTAGTTTCGGTGTCTAAATACTGATAACTTTTCTTGGCATTTCCTGCTAAATCGAGCACTTGCATTTTTATATCAGATGGCAACATCGAAGCACCCAACAAACTTGCAGCCTCTCCTTTTATAATAGCTCTGTAAAATTCTATTTGAAACAAACGATCTTGCGCCATCACAAAGGCTTGCCCTCGAATTACATCTTCTTTATTTTCTGCAAACACATAAGCAATTCCATTTTCGTCTCTGTGAATTTGGATTGGGAATTTGTTTTTAGAAATTTTAATTCTGCCTTCTCTTTGGTAGTTGTTTATATTTTGGATGTAAAGGATTCCAGCGATTGTGAATAACGCTAACACTGTCAATACAATAAATATTTTTTTTTTCATTTAGAATTTTTTTTTCTAGACACAATGTTTTTTTAGAGTATTATTGGTTGTAAAACTCATTATATTTAGATATAGTTTTTATGCCATTGAAGAAAAATACTCAAATAAAAGTAATTATGTTGGATTAAAAGTATAAACCCAAAACAATTCCCAGTAAAAAATACAAAAAAAACCAGTTGTATAAAACTATTTTAAGTTATTTCTTTCGAAAAAAAATTAACCCATAAAATTAAATTTATCGAATTTATCTTTTTTGTAACAATACCTTACCATTAAATATATTGGTTGGAGTTACAACCTTAATAATATATAAGCCTGACGCAAGATTATTACTGACTAAAGATAAATCATTTGTTTGTTAACCAATAACTACAGCAGCATCTTTTTTTGTATACACCTCTTTACCAGAATCATTATAAATATGTATTATTCAGGTCCTAACTGTTTCACTTCATAAACAATATTTAACCTATTATTGGCAGGGTTTGGATATATAATTAAACTAGAACTAACATTAAATCTGGAAGATGATAAAACATTGCTAACTCTAAGACTAGAAAATTCTATACCTCCATGCCACCGGTTGGATCTTATGTCTCCAACTACTTCAGCTCTAAAAGGAACTCATACTTTGACGTCATCTTTCTTGATATCCAATATTTGAAAACTTAAGAATTTATGAATTGGGACAAAATCTTCAATCATTCGCTTTACAAAGTCATCTTGTAAATCCATTTCAATTCACATTACAAATAGAAAGCATCTTGACATAAAACCATTAAGGATTTTAAATATCGTCAAAGGTCAAGTTATCTTAAACTAGCACCGAATTCAGTTTCAAATCGATTTTGGAGTTTACTCATGACTTTATCGACCTGCTTGTCGGTAAGTGTTTTCTCTGCATCTAGAAATTTAAACCTAAGCGCGTAGCTCTTTTTTTCTTCAGGTAACTTGTCTCCTTCATAAACATCAAATAAATCTACATCCTTGAGAATATTCTTATCTGTTTTGAAGGCCAATGTTTTAAGATCATCAAATTTCACCGATTTATCTAAGAGTAATGCAAAATCCCTTTGAGTAGACGGATACTTAGGTATGTCTTTTATTTTAAATTGATGATTTTGAATGACCTCTAAGACAGCATCCCAGTGAACATCTGCATATAAAACTTCTTGTTCAATATCAAAAGACTGTAAAATATGAGGGTTTACTCTTCCAAATTCAACAATGGTTTTAGCTTTTATTTTACCCATAAGACCTTCTGAAAACAATGAAGATTCTACTGAATGATAGGAAATATCTGTCATTCCAAGTTTTTCAAAAATACTGGATAGAACTCCTTTGAGTTCAAAAAAGCTAGTCGTTTCTTTAGGTCTGGTCCAAGACTTAGAAAATTTAAAACCAGTTAGAAATAAAGACAAATGCTTAAGCTCCTTATAATCTGAATTAAATTTATGATAGGTTTTACCAAATTCAAAGAATTTTAAATCGGTACTTTTTCTATTGATATTATAGCTTAAAGATTCCAAACCAGAACATAGCATAGATTGTCTCATAACGCCAAGATCGGCACTTAAAGCGTTGAGAATATCTACATTGTGTTCCTCCTTAAGGTCGTCGATTAAATCTACGTAAGATTTGGTCGTCAAAGAATTAGCCATAGTTTCATAGAAACCTTGAGATACGAGTTGATCTGCTATTTTGTTTTGAACTTTATAGTCGTCGTAAGGAGATGAGTTGGCAACAGAAACATTGAACTTGCTATCAGATTCAATATTATTATACCCGTATACTCTCAAAATTTCTTCAATAACATCCACTTCCCTTTGTACATCTACTCTATAAGCTGGGATAGTAAGTCCCAATCCACTTTCCGAAACATTATTTACTTTGATGTCCAAAGAGGTGAGAATTGTTTTAATGATACCAGAATCAATTTCCTGTCCTATGAGATGGTTTATTTTATCGAAAGTTAAAAACACTTGAAAATCTTCAATCTTCTTAGGATAAAAATCATCTACATCACTAGTGACAAGACCTCCTGAAATCTCTTGAATTAACAAAACCGCTCTTTTTAGAGCAAATTCTGTAATATTAGGATCTATACCTCTTTCGTATCTAAAAGAAGCGTCTGTATTGAGACCATGCCTTTTAGCAGTTTTACGAATGCTTACAGCATTAAAATAAGCACTTTCTAGAAATATGCTAGACGTGTTTTCTGTAACTCCAGATTCTAGACCCCCGAAAACCCCAGCTATACAAAGTGGTTTTTGTGAGTCACAAATCATTAAATCGTCTTCATGAAGTTCTCTTTCTATTCCGTCTAAAGTGGTAAACTTGGTCCCACTCTTTAAAGTTTTAACTTGAATTTTACGATCTTTAATTTTGTCTAAATCAAAAGCATGTAGAGGTTGCCCTAACTCATGCATCACATAATTTGTGGCATCTACAATAGTGTTTTTAGGATTTATTCCTATAGCTTTAAGTTTATTTTTTAACCACTCTGGTGATTCCTTTACCTCAATACCCGAAATGGTAACTCCACAATACCTAGGGGCCAATTTGGGTTTTTTCACTTCTATAGACACCCTGTGGCTTCTGTTTTCCACATGAAAACTACTCACAGAAGGGGTGTCAATAGGTAAGTTGATTTCATTTTGAATTAATCCAGCTCTTAAATCCCTTGCTACTCCCCAGTGAGACATAGCGTCTGCTCTGTTTGGTGTTAAACCAATTTCAAAAATCTGGTCGGTTTCAACCGAAAATATTTTATTTAAGGGTGTTCCAGGGAGTAATGCCTCTTCCAACACCATTATTCCCTCGTGACTTCCACCAAGCCCTATTTCATCTTCGGCACAAATCATACCTTCACTTACTTCTCCTCTTATCTTGCCTTTCTTGATAGTCCAAGGTTGTCCTTTATCATCATATAAGGTTGAACCAATGGTTGCAACAGGAACTAATTGACCTTCAGCAACATTTGGAGCTCCGCAAACGATAGTTAGCAATGTCTCTGTGCCAATATTGACTTTAGTTAACTTTAGGCGGTCAGCATTTGGATGGGGTTCGCAAGATTCTACACGACCTACAAGGATACCTTTTAGCCCACCTTTTACAGATTCGAAAGCTTCAATGCCCTCTACCTCAAGACCTAAATCTGTAAGTAAAACTTCAGTCTCTTCTGCAGACCATTTTGTGTTGATGAATTGTTTTAACCAATTGTAAGAAATCTTCATATTTTATATCTAAAAAGGAGCAAAGATAACAAACCGCCTTAACTCTTAAAATTTTTATTCCTCTAAAATTATAGTAAATTGGGCTTCAAAATAAACACTATGAGAAAAGTTATAATGATTGCCTTTTTAGGATTTACAAGTTTGTTTTACGGCCAGGTAGATACTAGAATTTATGATATTGTGGATGAAGTATCCGCTGAAAAACTTGAATACAAGGTTCAAAATCTAGTTGATTTTGGAACCCGAAACACCTTTAGTGAAACAGAAAGCGATACTCGTGGTATTGGGGCAGCTAGACGATGGATAAAAGGAGAGTTTGAACGTATTTCAAAAAACTGTGGTGATTGCCTTACTGTTTTCTATCAAAGTGAAACCGTTACACCAGAAATGGGAAAGCGAGTTCCTAAAACGGCAGAAGTGGTTAATGTCGTAGCTGTTCAAAAAGGAAAGAAATATCCAAATTCATACGTTATTATGAGCGGGGATATTGATTCTAGAGCGTCAGACACTCAGGATTTTAAAACAGACGCTCCCGGAGCCAACGATAATGCTACTGGAATTGCTGGGGCTATGGAAGCTGCCAGAGTTCTAAGTCAATATGAGTTTGACCATAGTATTGTTTACGTGGGCTTGAGTGGAGAAGAACAGGGTTTGTATGGCGGACAGTTTTTGGCTAAATACGCTAAGGAAAAAGAATGGAACATCATTGGGGTCCTCAATAACGATATGATAGGAAATATTGAAGGTTTGGATGGAGTTATCGACAACCGCTCGTTTAGGATCTTTAGTGAAGCTTACAATCCAACTGAAACAGACAGGGAGCGACAAATGAAGCGTTTTTATGGCGGAGAAGTAGATGGAAGTTCTAGGCAACTTGCCAGGTATGTTTATAAAACAACGCAAACCTATATGCCAGAAATGAATCCTATGATGGTTTACAGACTAGATCGTTTTGGTCGTGGAGGTCATCATAAACCTTTTAATGATTTAGGCTTCCCCGGGATACGTATTATGGAAGCTCATGAAAATTATAATCGTCAGCATCAAGATATCAGAACAGAAAATGGTATTGAATACGGCGATGTGATCGACTATGTCAATTTTGATTATCATAAAAAATTAACAGCAGTAAATGCTATATCCATGGCTAGTTTGGCATGGGCTCCTCCTGCGCCAACGGAGGTAGAGATTGGCGGTATTGTAGAACCTTCTGTAAAACTTGCATGGAAACAGAAAGATGCTAAAAATATTAAAGGCTATAAGATTTACTGGAGATCCACAACTTCTCCAACGTGGGATCATTTTAGGTATATTGAAAATGTGAATGAAGTGACTCTAGAAGGAATTATTATCGATAATTTTTACTTTGGAGTAGCAGCGGTTGGAAAAAACGGTCATGAGAGCGTAGTCGTTTTTCCTTCAAAAATCATGAGATAATACCAAACTAAACCTATAATCTAGCAATAAAACGCTTCTTTTTCGACTGCTTTATATCAAAAATAATTACTTTAACTAAGGCTATGCTAATTATTTTTTACTTCAATCAATCAAAAAACTTGTGCTGAGCTACGTCGTAGTATAATTCAATTTATTTATACGGCATTATAAATATAATTTGGCATAACTCAAAAGAGATAAAAATGCCTAAATAAAAAAGTCCTATCGAAAACGATAGGACTTTTTTGGGTGGAAGATGGGGCTCGAACCCACGACCCCTGATACCACAAACCAGTGCTCTAACCAACTGAGCTACATCCACCAGTTATCTTTTAAGACAATGCAAATTTAATATAATATTGCATTCTACAAAAGGATTTCAATAAATAACCAAAAAAATAAAAAAAATAAAACTCATCGCCGAATCAATTCCCTTTAAGCGAATAGGTTATGAGTTTCATTAAATTAACTAAAATCGAATTTCAATCCATTATTCGTTTAAAAAAGGGGCTACTTTTTCTTTTATTTCATCAACAATTGTAGGATCGAGCAAAGTTGAAACATCTCCAATTTGATCTGCTTCGTTGCAAGACACCTTTCTCATAATTCTTCTCATGATCTTTCCACTTCGAGTTTTAGGTAAACCGGAAACAAAATGAACGCGATCCAACTTGGCTATAGGACCTATTTTACTTGAAATCAATTGATTTATTTCTTTGCTTAAATTTTCCCTATTTCTGGATTCTCCATCGTTTTTCAAAATGATAAATCCAGCTAAAGCAAATCCTTTCACTTGGTGAGGGAATCCTACAATGGCAGACTCAGCCACTGCTGGATGCTCATTGATAGCATCTTCTATTGGTGCAGTTCCTAAATTATGACCAGACACGATGATAACATCGTCTACTCTACCTGTTATACGGTAGTAACCCACTTCATCTCTAAGGGCCCCATCTCCAGTGAAATAAATATTTTCATAAGTTGAATAATAAGTGTCGATATAACGTTGATGATTTCCATAAACAGTTCTGGCCATACTTGGCCAAGGATGCTTAATGCAAAGTCTTCCAGATGTGTTATTACCTATAATTTCATTTCCCTTTTCGTCCATTAAAGAGGGCTGTATACCTGGTAAAGGAAGTGTGGCATAAGTAGGCTTAGTTGGAGTCACGAAAGGAATTGGAGAGATCATGATACCTCCTGTTTCAGTTTGCCACCACGTATCTACAATGGGGCATTTCTTTTTGCCAATATTTTCATTGTACCAATTCCAAGCTTCTTCATTAATAGGCTCTCCTACACTCCCCAAAACTTTCAGGGATGATAAATCGTATTGATTAACAAACTTAATGTCCTGCTTAGCCAATGCTCTAATTGCTGTAGGAGCCGTGTAAAATTGATTAACCTTATATTTATCTACAATATCCCAGAATCTTCCAAAATCTGGATAAGAAGGAACACCTTCAAACATCAAGGTTGTTGCTCCATTGAGAAGTGGACCATAAACAATATAAGAATGGCCAGTAATCCAGCCTATATCTGCCGTACACCAGTACACATCATTTTCTTTGTATTGGAAAACATTTTTAAATGAAAACGCAGTATATACCATATATCCAGCTGTCGTATGCACCATCCCTTTTGGAGTTCCCGTAGAACCTGAGGTATAAAGTATGAAAAGCATATCTTCAGCATCCATAACTTCTGCTTCACATTTATCATCTACTTCTTTCAATTCTTCATGAAGCCAGACATCTCGTTTTTCTTTCATCTCGATTTTAGAGAACGTTCGCTTAGCGACCAAGACACATTCTACTGAAGGCGTGCTTTCCAAAGCTTCATTTACAATACCTTTTAGATCAATAGTTTTAGATCCGCGGTAGGACCCATCGGAAGTGATAACCATCTTACAATCTGAATCGTTAATTCTTGAAGAGAGTGCAGACGCTGAAAATCCTGCAAATACAACAGAGTGAACTGCTCCTATCCTAGCACAGGCCAAGGTTGAAATAGCCAACTCAGGAATCATAGGTAAATAAATACAAACGCGATCTCCTTTTAGGACACCATTTCTTTTCAACACATTTGCCATTTTATTGACGCGCTTAGACAGCTCATTATAAGTGATATGCAGTGCTTCTTCGTCTGGATTGTTGGGTTCCCAAATGATCGCCGTTTTGTTCCCCCTAGTCTTTAAATGTCTATCGATAGCATTTTCAGTAATATTGAGTTGAGCTCCTTCAAACCAACTTACCTCCGCTTTTTCGCGATTCCATTTTAAAACGGAATCCCATTTTTTTCTCCATACAAAGTTTTTTTCTGCAATGGTGTTCCAAAAATTCTCTGGATCATTTTGAGAAATCCTGTAGACATCTATATATTTTGCTAACGAATCAATAGTATAATAACTTTTGGTAAGGGCTTTTAGAGATTGTGTGACTTGATTTTTATTAGAGCTAAATGCACCAATTTTTTGTTGATCAAAAATCTCTATGATCTCACTTATTACCATCGGATCTTCGATAGTAGATGGTAGCATGTAGGGTTCTCCAGCCACTAGTTTTTTAAGCGTTCTTCTTAAGGTTTTACCGCTTCTTGTCTTGGGTAGTCGTTTAACGATAACTACATTTTTTAATGCTGCAATGGGTCCAATTTTATCCCTTACCAGTTGCACGATTTCAGTTTGCATTTTGTAAGATTCATAATCTTCATCGCCCAGTCTTGGAACGACAATGGCTAAAGGAACTTCACCTTTAAGCGCATCTTGTAGGCCAACTACGGCACATTCAGCTACAGAAGGGTGTTGAGACACCACTTCCTCGAGAGCTGCTGTGGAAAAGCGATGACCAGAAACATTTATAACATCATCAATTCTTCCAGTTATAAATACGTAACCCTCTTCGTCTATCAAACCGCCATCCCCAGAAAAATAATAACCAGGAAACTTACTCAAGTATCCATTTTTGAAACGCTCGTGATTATTCCAAAGCGTTTGCATAAACCCAGGAGGAAGTGGTAGTTTAGAACAGATGTAACCTTCGGTATTTGCGGGTAAGACCTCGCCTTCTTCAGAAAGTATTTCAAGATCATATCCTGGAACAGGCTTCCCCGTAGAACCCATCTTAATTGGTAAAGCATCCATTCCCATAAAATTGGCAACAATAGGCCATCCCGATTCTGTTTGCCACCAATGGTCAATTACAGGAACTTTTAGATGCTTCTGTGCCCATTTTAACGTGGTTTCATCACATCGCTCTCCTGCCAGAAATTGATATTTCAAAGATGAGGTATCATATTTTTTTATAAATTCACCATTTGGATCTTCCTTTTTAATAGCTCTAAACGCAGTAGGGGCTGTAAACATAACGTTCACTTTGTGATCTTCTATCACTCTCCAAAAAGCACCAGCATCTGGAGTTTTAACGGGTTTACCCTCATAAATGATGGTTGTATTTCTATGAATCATCGGTGCATAGACTATATAACTATGTCCTACTACCCAACCTACATCCGAAGCGGCCCAAAAGGTATCACCTGGTTTGGTGCCATAGATATTTTCCATTGAAAATTTAAGGCCAACAGCATAACCACCAGTGTCTCTCACCACTCCTTTTGGTGAACCAGTAGTTCCAGATGTGTACAGAATATAAGATGGATCTTGAGATTTTAAAGCTATTGCATTTACTGGTTTAGCCTTTTCCATTAATTCTAAGTAATCTATATCATAAGGTTTTTCCTCAAATTCAACACCTAGTTTCCTATTAAAGACGATTACTTTTTCAACTTTGTGCTTTGCTTTTTCAATCGCCTCGTCTAGCATTGGTTTATAGGCAATAAGTCTATCGACTTCAATACCTGAAGTAGCTGTAATAATAACTTTTGGTTTCGCATCATCTATTCTCATCGCCAATTCATCTGGAGCAAAACCTCCAAAAACTACGGAGTGTATAGCGCCTATCCTAGCACATGCTAGCATACTGAATAAAGAATGAGAAATCATAGGCATATAAATGATGACCCGGTCTCCCTTTTCTACACCCAATTCTTTTAGTCCACCGGCAAGTTTAGATACTTTTTCTAAAACTTCGCTGTAGGTATACTTGACTTGCTTTTGCCTTACAGCAGAATCATATATAAGAGCTATCTCATCACCATATCCATCTTCAACGTGTTGGTCTAGGCACAGATAACTCAGGTTGGTCTCTCCATCTGGAAACCAATTGTAAATCCCTTCTGAAGTCTGCTCAAGAGCTATAGTTGGAGCTTTGAACCACTTTATTTTTTTAGACTCTTCCAACCAGAATTCTTCTGGATGTTCAATGCTTTTTTGATATACTTCTTTATAATCCATAATGCTGTATTTTAATGGTTTGGTGTTAATAAATCAGTTACTGTATTCAAAAGCTTTTTCATTGAAAATGGCTTTTTGATATATTCTTTTGCTCCAAGACTTAATGCCTTCTGGACATCGCTTTCTTTTTGTTTAGCACTTATAATTATAGTTTGAGTTGTATATTTTAGTGTTTCGTGTTGTCTCAAATAATCTAAAACTTCATAACCATCTACCTTTGGCATCATGATATCCAGAATAATTAAGTCGGGTTGAAGCTTCTCTGAAAGCACAATGGCTTCTTCTCCATCTCTTGCGATGAAGATATCAAAGTTATTCTTTCTCAAAGTGTACTCTAACGCCATAATGATGTTGGGTTCATCATCTACTAGTAGTATCTTTTTCATGACTTAAATTTTGGTAATTTGATTATAATTTCCGCACCGATTTTTAGTTTTGGATTTGCATAAATCTCTCCTCCATGCAACTCCACAATTTGCTGGCATATGGCTAGTCCAAAACCACTTCCTGTTGGCTTTTTGAAAGTTTGATTTTTAGACTGATAAAACTTCTTAAAAATTAAGTGTATATCCTCTTCTGGAATTCCTTTCCCATTGTCTTTTATTGTACACACTATTTCTTCTGAATTGTGCTCTAAAAAAACTTCAATAAGTCCCTTTTTATGAGGGACAAATTTTAAAGCATTAGAAAGCAAATTAGTAAAGACTTGCAAGATTTTACTGTAGTCGAATTCCAATACTACATTTGAATCAGGTTGAAATCTGACATCGATTTTCTCCCTTTGAGCAATACTACTTATTCCATGTATAGCCTCATGAATGCATTCGTCGAGACAATGGGATCTTAAGGTTAACATATCTCTCCCTGAAGCCATTTTTTCTAAATCTAAAATATCATTAATCAGCACATTCAAACGCTCCGTATCTTGAATGATATTGCCCAAAAATCTTTGCTGAAGCTCCAACGGCATATCCTCTTTTTCTGATAGAACTTCTGAGCTGGCTTTTATAGAGGTAATTGGTGTTTTAAGCTCATGAGCAACCGTATCCAAAAAATCATCCTTCAATTGATCTTGAATTTTAAGTTCTTCATTGGCCAATTTTAAATCTGAAGTCAGCTTTATCAATTTTTGAGATTGTTCTTCCAGAGATTTATTTACAGAAATGGTTTCTTTATTTTCTTCAAGTATTTTAAGCACTTCTACCAAAGATACTGGCTTTTCTTTTGCCACATTAGAAATCAATATTTTGGCTGAAGCACTGCCTACTGCTCCGGTGAGCAGACGTTCTGAAAAGTTTATAAATCTTGCATCTGCCAACTTTTCTTCTGGATTTATCTGGTATCTCTTTCTAAAAACTCTTAAGGCCTTATCAGCTTTTTCTTGCCCAAGAAAGCGAATTAGAATATTATAAATATCCTCCACGTAAGCTTCTCCTTTCCAAACAAAAGCATTCTCTTTAAGTTGAATGACTTCTTCACTATTTACGAACATCTCTCCGTAATTGCGTTCTCTATAATTACCTTTTCTAGTGATGGACAACAGTAGATAAGCTCCAGTATTCAATAGTAAACTCCAGTATAAAGCGTGATTTACAGGATTCAGTAATTCGATTCCGAAAAGAGCGTAAGGCTTTAAAAGTCCTATACCAAACAATCCCTCTTCTACAAATTTATTATTATTCAAAACATTTTCAGTAATAAAAGGTAGCAAATAGGTGAAAACTATGACACTCATTCCAAGTAAGATTCCAACTTTGGATCCTAAAGCAGAGCCCCTATTCCAAAACATTCCTATAAAAAAACTTGGAGCTAGTTGGGCTATAGTTATAAATGAAATGAGCCCAATCGAAAATAGAGAAACCCGAGGATTGAACATTGAATAAAGTAAATAAGCAAGAATTATTGAGCTAAAAACACAAAGCCGCCTTATGTTTTTTATGGTTTTCTCATTGTTCAAGGACTTATTATTGGTTAGCTTTTTTAAAAAACCATAGGGTATAATGAGGTTATTACTCAACATCGTAGACAAAGCAACTGTAGAAACCACTACCATTGATATGACGGCAGAAAGGCCCCCTAAGAAGACTAAAACGGCAAGCCATTGATCGCCAAAATGCAAGGGAATAAGAAGCGTAAAATAATCTGCATTAGATTGATTTCCTAGAATCAACAAACCACCCCAAGCTATAAAAATAACAAAAACATTGAAAAGCAATAAGTATAAAGGAAACAACCAAATGGCTATTTTAAGTTGCTTGCGGTTGTTAAATTCTACCACTGAAGTCTGAAACTGTCGAGGCAATAGAAAAATTGCTAAAAAGGAAAGTGCGATACTAAAGTACCAGTTTATACCTCCGTTTAAACCATTTATGGTGCTAAGCTTACTCAAATTTAAGCTCAAATTAGCTTGTTTATAAAGGTCTGTAGTCCCATCAAAAACATAGAAGGTGACATAAATACCAACGATTAAGAAAAATGTAAGTTTCAAAATAGATTCAGCAGCGACAGAAAACATAACCCCTGTTCGGTTTTTGGAAGCATCTAGAGATAAAGTTCCAAAGAATGAAGCAAAAACTGCTAAAATGAGAGCGATATAAAAAGTGGAATCTGTGATAACAGAGGTCCCTTCAATTCCTATAGTCGAGGTAGAAACAATTTCAAAAGTTTCAGAAATTGCTTTGAGCTGTAAAGAAATATAAGGAATGATGCTAGCAAGACAAACTAAAGTCACCAGAGCACCCAGTGACCGGCTATTTCCATACCGTAGAGATATAAAATCTGCAATACTGGAGATATTATAAGCTTTGGATAGTAATATAATTTTCTTGAGTACTATAACCCATAATGGGGCGGCTATCACTGGACCAAGGTATATGGTAAGAAATTCTATTCCAGACGTTGCAGCCATCCCAACGCTACCATAATAAGTCCAAGCAGAACAATAAACCGCAAGTGAAAGTCCGTAAATAGCTGGATGTGAAACTAATTTTGACCCTTTATTTTTTTCAGCAAAAAAAGCAATGAGAAACAAAATTCCCAAATAAACAAATATGAGAGCTATGAGTGCAGTTTTACTCATTAATCTGAATATTTTTTAAGGATTGAAAATGAGATGACAACACTTATCAACCAAATCATAAAAATGAAAAAGTAGAATAAAGGAAATCCCAAAACCGAAACATCAGAATTGTAAGCGAAGACAAACGGTATATTAATGAGCAAGATTAAACTCAAGCTTAAAAAAATAAGTTTCTGTTGATGTCTCTTTTTCATTGACTCTGAATTGGGACTTAATTTAAATAAAATTCTCAAGAGAATGAGCTTGTATTAACTTTCTCTTGAGAATTAATCTAAAACCTAATGATCTGAAGCTTCTCCTGCTCCACCTGGTATTCTTACATTTTCAACCATTTCTTGAACTTCAAGGGGAGGTTCTGGTGTAAACTTACTTATCACTATCGAAACAAAGAAGTTAACGAACATAGCAACAGATCCAAAGCCCTCTGGAGAAATGCCAAACCACCAATCTTCTGGGGTACCACCTCCAAAAAAATCAAATTTGAATTTCAACATATAAAATAACATCAGGCATATTCCTACTACCATACCTGCTATTGCACCCTCTTTATTCATTCGCTTATAAAATATACCCAAAATTATCGCTGGAAAAAAAGAGGCTGCTGCCAAACCAAATGCCAGAGCAACAACCGCTGCCACAAAACCTGGTGGATTTATGCCAAAGTAACCTGCCACTACCACAGCCGCTACAGCTGCTAAACGTGCAGCAACTAATTCTCCTTTATCAGAAATGTCTGGTTTAATCATTTTCTTAATGAGATCATGAGAAACAGAAGAGGAGATAACCAGTAGAAGTCCAGCAGCAGTAGATAATGCAGCAGCCAAACAACCCGCAGCAACTAGAGCGATAACCCAGTTAGGTAAATCTGCTATTTCTGGATTAGCTAGAACCATTATATCACGATCTACATAAAGCTCATTTTTGTTTTCTGAAGGATTTTCAACTAAACGTTCTCCATTTTTACCCCTTTCGTTTTCTGAAAATATTGGAATTCCTGTTAAGGCATCGCCACCCTCTTTTGCAGCCCCTAAATATTGAATTTTACCATCTGAATCCTTGTCTATCCAAGCGAGTAAACCCAAATTTTCCCAAGTCGTAAACCATTCTGGCATTTCGGAATACTTTTTCTCGCTTACTGTTTCTATTAAATTAAGTTTTCCAAAAGAAGCTACAGCCGGGGCTGTAATGTATAAAATACCAATAAACAGCAATGCATATCCTGCAGATTTTCTTGCATCTTTAACCCGTTTAACGGTAAAGAACCTTACGATAACATGAGGTAAACCAGCAGTACCTACCATTAAGGCAAGAGTAATTGCAATAACATCTATTAAATCTTTAGAACCTTCAGTATAAGCACTAAAACCAAGTTCCTGACTTAAGCCATCTAGCTTGTCTAGCATGAAAGTGTCTGGCTGACCAACAAGCGTATCTCCCATCCCAAACATTGGAATAGGATTTCCTGTTGCTTGAAAGGATATGAAAATTGCAGGAACCAAAAAAGCAAAAATCAAAACACAATATTGAGCAACTTGGGTGTAAGTAATACCTTTCATCCCACCTAATACCGCATAAAAAAGGACTATAATCATCCCAATGATAACTCCTGTTTCAATTTCTACTTCCAAAAATCTTGAGAAAACAACCCCTACCCCTCGCATTTGACCAGCGATATAGGTAAAAGAAACAATTAATGCACAAATAACAGCAACAGATCTAGCTGTTTTTGAATAATAACGATCTCCTATAAAATCGGGAACTGTGAATTTTCCAAATTTTCTCAAATAAGGAGCTAGCAATAGAGCTAATAAAACAAAGCCACCGGTCCAGCCCATCAAAAATACTGAACCATCGTACCCCATGAATGAGATAATACCAGCCATAGATATGAAAGATGCTGCAGACATCCAATCTGCAGCAGTAGCCATGCCATTTGCTAAAGGCGAAACACCTCCACCGGCAACATAAAACTCTTTAGTTGATCCAGCTCTGCTCCAAATCGCTATACCGATGTATAGAGCAAATGAAACGCCAACAAAAATATAAGTAAGTGATTGAGAATCCATAGTTTATTTATTTATCGTATCCGTATTTTTTATCTAATTTGTTCATTAACCTCACGTATACAAAAATTAATATGATGAATACGTAGATAGAACCTTGTTGTGCGAACCAAAAGCCAACATTGAAGCCTCCTATCTGAAATTGATCTAGCCAGTCTTTAAAAATTATACCTGCTCCGTAGGATACTAAAAACCAAATGGGAAGCAGTATAGCCAGATATTTGAGGTTTTCTCTCCAATAAGCGGAGGCGTGTTTCTGTTTGTTGTCAGTTTGTTTATCCATAGTTATAAATATATCATAGCCTGAAGGCTAAGGGTGTTCTGGTTTATATTTCCAAATGACTCTGATTTGTATTCTAAAGTTAATTTTGAATTATGACCATTCAGAAAAGCGTTTATTCCCAATCCTAAAATAGTTCTATCCTGATCTGAAACATCTATAAAAGTATGATTATAGGAAACATAGGGTTGAAAACGAGTTGTAGAATTTGTGCTTGGCAGAAGATAGCCAAAGTGTCCGTAAAGCATCTCACCAGAAGAATAGGGTCCTAATAAATAATTTGTCCCATAATCATTAGATTGAAAAACGACATAACTTGTTAAAGAAGCCCCTTGTTCTCCTATTGGAGCATCATAAAATAAATCTGCAGCAAAAAGATTCACATTCTCACCAACAGCTTGATTTTCTTTAATTATGACCGCTCCGTTTGGATGATGGTAAAACCCAGCACCTACATTAAAAATTCGCTCAGTACCTAAGTAAGTTCCTACTTTATAGGGGAGGAAATTGGATTCCAGATTAAGGAAATTATATGCAAAATAACCTGTGTACGTTTTTCCAGCTTCAGCAGTTCCCAGAATATTAGCACCTCGGTAGACCGCATTAGTATTAGATAAAGGATTGGTGTCTAGACCATTTACAATCGCTTCATTGATTGCAACGTTATATTGAAGTTTTCCAAAATTACCTTTAGCAAATACACCAACATGCCTGGCAAACTGGTCAACAAGTCCTAAAGTAGCCCAAGACGATCTATTATTATCTAATGTCATCAAATTTAAAGTTCCCTGAGAATTCAATCTCGACAAACCATTCCAATAATGAAGTCCCCCACCAACTACGATCTGATCTGAAACATCGTATTGTGCCCAAGCATCATGCATAAAAACTTGAGGAGCGCCATCGGCTCCTAAAGGATCCATATTTGAAGCATTCAGGCTATTAATACCAATATGAGTTAGAATTAGGAAGTCTTTTGTTATTTGACCATAGACAATTAATCGTGCACGTCTTAATTGAAGAGAAACATCGGCTTGGTCGTCTGGACGAGAGTCTGAAAAGTTAGCTTGCGTTTGAACCCAAGTTAAAATTCTAACGTACTTATCATCGCTATCGTCAAACTTAATTTTGAATCCTCCATTATAATTGGGTGAACCTTGAGAAAACGCACTGTTACTTAAAAGAAGTGCAAACAATGCAAAAAGTGTAATATAATATCTCATTATGTGTCAAGTTTTTGATTTTTTAAACCTTTTATTGCTAATAACTTGACACGAACTTCAAATAATAAATCTGTTAATTAAAATTAAATATATATTTTTGGTAACTGGTATAGCTATTCTTTAAATCGCTCCCATTTAATAACCATGAATTTATCTCCAAGTTCTGTGACAATCATACCAGATCCTTTTGTGTTCTCTGGTAGAGAAAAGTAATTTCCAAGTTCGTTTTGACTTAAAATTTTGTAGGTGGGATGAAAATCTATATTCTGAACTTTTTGAATATTATACTTCTTCACCCAGTTCATCACACTCACGTGAGAAATTCCTAAAATACGTTCAATTTCACGATAAGAGAGCCCTTCTAAATAAAGCTGAAGCGCTTTAGTAACATAATACTGATCAATTTTTTTTCCCAATTTATTAACAGTGAAAAAGTAATTGCATGATTTACATTTATAGCGCTGACGGTCGTTCACGATACCACTTTTCACTATTCTATCAGATTGACATTGAGGACAAAAATCCATATATATTAATTTTGCATAAATATATCAAATTAGCAACATATTTTTATGAAATTGACCATAAATTAAAAACCCGTAAGTCGATAAATCGACTTACGGGTGATACGTTTTTGGTTTAAAATTTCTAAATAAGATCTAAAATTGAATCAACTGCTGGATAGCGTTCAACAGTGAACCCTTCACCATATTCAGTGCCTATGATTCGACCTAAATTCCTAGCTCTGTAAGTAACACTGTCAATAAAATTGGAGCTTGAAATCGGAGTGTTTGGTTCGTTGTTATCTTGATCAAAAAATTGGGTTTTGTAAGCTTTTACACTTTCTAACTTCTTCTCCATAAAACCAGAAATATCTACAACAAAGTCTGGTTCTATATCGTACCACTGTATATAGTGATAAATGTGTTTTGGCCTCCATTCCTTTTGGGAATTGCCTTCATAAATCGTTTCAATCTTTTTTAAGCCACTTAAAAAACAGGCATCACTCACAAGCCTGCTTCCTTTTCCATGATCTATATGTCTATCGTGTACAGCATTACATAGGACAACTTCTGGTCTGTACTTGCGTAAAATTTTGATAATTTCTAATTGGTGAGCCGTATTATTTGAAAAAAAACCATCACTGAATTCTAGGTTTTTTCTCACTCTTACACCAAGAATTTTAGCAGCATCCTTAGCTTCTTGGTCGCGCGTTTCTGCTGTCCCACGAGTTCCAAGCTCGCCACGAGTAAGGTCTAATATCCCAACTTTTTTTCCGTTTTCAACTTCTTTGGCTAAGGTTCCAGAGCAACTCAATTCTACATCATCTGGGTGTGCTCCTATCGCTAATATATCTAGTTTCATAATTTACTTTTTCGTCAATTGTTTAATCTTAATGTTGAAAGCTGCAAAAATTAGAGTTACAAATGGGCTCAAATAGTTAAAAATCGCATATATGAAATAATCTGCTACAGGAACTCCAAGTACCCCACTGTGATAAGCTCCACAGGTATTCCAAGGAATTAGAACAGAAGTCACAGTTCCAGAATCTTCTAAAGTTCGGCTTAAGTTTTCAGGGGCTAGCCCCTTTTTCTCATAGGCTTTCTCAAACATTTTCCCAGGGACAACAATCGCCAAATACTGATCTGAAGCGGTTAAATTTAAAACTATACAACTAGAGACCGTACTAAAAAATAATCCAAAAGTAGATGTAAATAAATTCAAGAGGGCTTCACTTATTCTTTCCAAAGCTCCAATCGCATCCATAATTCCACCAAATACCATGGCGCAGATAATCAACCAAATAGTCCCTAGCATTCCAGCCATTCCCCCGGCAGAGAATAAGCCTTGTAAAGATTTGTTTTCTGAAGGGATGGTAATATCTACAGTAATCGCGTCTATAATTCCTCGATAAGCGGTTTCAAAGTTTAAAGTCTCCCCTCCTCCAATCATTTTAACGAGATCTGGCTGAAAAATAAGTGCAGCTCCAGCAGCCAATAATGTTCCTAAAAGCAATGCAATGAGTGGAGGTGTCTTTTTTATAATTAAAGCAATCACTACCACGGGAACTACAAATAGCCAAGGAGTAATAGTAAAAGAGGCCTCAATAGAACCCAGGATTTCTTCAGGATTGGTTTGTCCAGAGGTGTCTAAGTTAAGACCTATAATAATAAAAACAATAAGGGTAATTATTATTGTAGGAACTGTGGTTATAGTCATATACCTAATGTGAGTAAACAAATCTGTACCCGCCATGGCTGGAGCCAAATTTGTCGTATCACTCATAGGAGATAACTTATCACCAAAATAACCACCTGAGAGGACAGCCCCAGCGGTCATGGCAACAGAAACTCCAAGCGCTTCAGCTATACCAATTAAGGCAATACCAACGGTCGCCGAAGTCGTCCAACTACTGCCTGTTGCGATCGAGATCACAGAGCAAATGACTACGGTAGCTGCTAAAAATATAGTAGGGTTTAAGATTTGCAATCCATAGTAAATCATTGTTGGAATAATACCACTCAGCAGCCAAGTTCCGGCGAGTGCTCCAACCAATAATAAAATAAGAATAGGCTCGACGGTCGCCTTGATATTTTTAGCCACATCCTCAATCATCACTTTAAACTGAACCCCTTTAAGAACACCAACAATAGCAGCAACAGCTCCACCCATCAATAAAATGAACTGATTGGAACCTCCTAATGAATCATCTCCATATATAAATACATTATAGGCAAGCATACCTATTAAGGCTATAATTGGAAAAAGAGCTTGCCAAATACTTAATCTTATCTTGGAATCGGACTGAATTTCTTCAGTATCTTTTGAGGTTTCACTCATGTTAAGAATTTAAAATCGACGTAATGTTACAATTTTGTGACTTATTTCACAATACAAACCTATAGTTTTATCCACATTAGATAATCAATAGCCTTGCTTTCAGGGGGTTATTCGTTTTTTATATTCCCATTTTCTCTACACGTCTTTTAATTTGTGTGAAGCTATTAAAACAAAGTCACTATCAAGAATTTAACAAGGTTTTCTAGCCTAGTAATTGTCCATTAGTGAAGAAGGTGTAAATTTGTATTACTTTATTTTAAAACTTAAATTCGTAATATGAATACATACGATGTAGCCGTGATCGGCTCTGGACCTGGAGGCTATGTAGCAGCCATTCGCTGTGCACAATTGGGTATGAAAACCGTCATCATTGAGAAATACGCAACCAAAGGTGGAACTTGCCTTAATGTAGGCTGTATACCCTCCAAAGCTTTGCTAGATTCTTCACATCACTACGAAGATGCCATAAAAAACTTTGAAGAACACGGAATAGATATTTCTGGAGAGATCAAGGTCAATCTAAAAAATATGATGAAGCGTAAATCTAGTGTTGTTGACCAAACCACCAAAGGAATTGATTTTCTGATGGATAAAAATAACATAGAGTCTTACCAAGGTGTTGGATCTTTTAAAGACAAAACACACATTATCATTACTGATGGTGAGGGCAAGGAGATTGAAATTGAAGCTAAAAACACTATTATCGCTACAGGAAGTAAGCCTTCTAACTTACCTTTTATCAATATTGACAAAGAACGAATTATCACCTCCACCGAAGTCCTTTCTTTAAAAGAAATTCCAAAACACCTCATTATGATTGGTGGCGGAGTGATTGGTCTTGAGCTAGGACAAGTCTATAGAAGACTAGGGGCAGAAGTGACTGTCTTAGAATATATGGATCGCATTATACCTGGCATGGACAAAGACCAAAGCAAGGAATTGATGAAGGCCATGAAAAAACAAAAAGCAAAATTTATGCTTTCTCATAAAGTGAAATCCGTAGAACGCAACGGAGATGAAATCACTGTGAAAGCTGACGATAAAAATGGTAAAGAAGTAGAATTCAAAGGAGATTACTGCCTAGTCTCTGTTGGAAGACGACCTTTTACTGATGGTCTAAATGCCGAAAATGCTGGTGTTGAAATCAATGAAAATGGTAAGGTGAAAGTGAATGAGAAATTACAAACGACGGCAGATAATATTTATGCCATAGGAGATGTTATTGAAGGCCTAATGCTTGCTCATAAAGCAGAAGAAGAAGGCACATTCGTCGCTGAAGTCATATCAGGACAAAAGCCACATATCAACTATAACCTTATTCCAAATGTGGTTTACACTTGGCCGGAAGTAGCTTCTGTCGGTAAATACGAAGAGCAACTCAAGGAAGATAACATCAAGTATAACACTGGTAAATTTCCAATGCGTGCGCTAGGGAGATCTAGAGCTAGTGGGGATGTAGACGGATTTGTAAAGATTTTTTCAGATAAAGAAACAGACGAAGTTCTTGGAGTACATATGGTTGGCGCCAGAGTTGCCGATCTTATCGCAGAAGCGGTAACCGCTATGGAATTTCGGGCTAGTGCAGAAGATATCGCCAGGATGAGTCACGCTCACCCAACCTACGCAGAGGCTGTAAAGGAAGCAGCGCTTGCCGCAACAGGCAATAGAGCTTTGCATATTTAAACCTTCAATAAGGACCAAACTAACCGGTATAGAAATATATCGGTTTTTTTATTCTGATTTTGTTAGCGTCAACCTCAAGGCTGCAAGCAGGAAGCTTCAAGTTATGCTCGATTTAAAGCCCCGTCCTGAGCAAACGTTAATTTCAATAGCTGTAGCTTTACTTAACATACTATACCAAATTAAACCCATAATGTCGCAATAAATCGTTTCTTTTTCGCCTGATTTTTATCAAAAATAATTACCGTAACTAAGGCTATGCTAATTATTTTTTATTTCAATCAATCAAAAAATAATTCAATTAATTTATACGACATTATAAATTTAATTTGGTATTAATCATCTGAAGCCTTTTTAAAAAATGAAAATAGCTGGTATAGATTCCTGTCCATTGGGCTGGGTTGTGATTTTGCAAGACCAAAATGGATTTTCTAGTTTGGCCGTCACACAATTTTCAGAATTGATCGACTTACACCCCGATCTAAGACGTGTATTTATAGACATTCCTATTGGTTTATCTTCTGAAGGTTTCTACAGAACAGTGGAAAGCTCTATGCGAAAGCAATTAGAAAAAAGAGCCTCTACCATTTTTACACCAGCTTGCCGAGAAGCTGTCTATGCCAAAAATTATGACGACGCTCGAGAAATCAACAAAAGGGTTTTAGGAAAGAGCATCTCTATTCAAAGCCATAATATTTCTAAAAAAATAAAAGAAATCGATCAGTTTTTTCAGGAAAAATCAAGCGCCTTAGAGATTTATGAAAGCCATCCTGAAATCGATTTCAAATACTTAAACGACTCTATGGTGATCAACTCCAAAAAGTCTACTAAAGAAGGCTTCCAAGAGCGTTTTCAACTTCTCATAAGCTTAGCACCTGATCTCGAAGACCTATATCACTCTATCACGTCTAGGTATCCAAAATCGAAAGTAAAACCAGACGACATACTAGATGCTATGGTTCTTTGCGTCTCAAATTCAAAAAGTGAAATAAACAATCTAAGATTTATAGAAGATGAAAACCATACAGATGCTAATGGGATTTTAGTAAAAATCGCTTATTAATTTATTGTCCTGAAATAATTTCTTGAAAGATAGGTTTAAAACCGCTCAAAAAGAATTCTATAGCGATTACCATAATGATAAGGCCCATTAAACGCATCAGAACATTATTTCCTGTTTGCCCTAATAGTTTTATAATTTTGCCAGCACTCAACAGGATAGCTAGCGTGATACCAAGAACCACAATAATAGCTCCAATTAACACGGCTTGCATTTCTACAGTTTTAGCATCTTCCATCATCACAATGGCATTGGTAATAGCTCCAGGACCGCATATCATTGGGATAGCTAAAGGAGTAATAGAAATGTCGTTAACATAGGTTTTGATTTCCGACTCTTGAACTTTCACTTTACCAAGTCTAGCCTGCAACATATCCATCCCCATCAAGAAAAAAATAATCCCTCCTACCACTCTAAAACTATTCACCGATATTCCAAAAAATTTAAAAAGAATCTGACCAGTAAATGCAAATATAATAACGGTAACAAAAGAAGCTAAGATTGCTTTTTTGGCTGTAGTTTTTCGACTTTCTTTGTCCAATTCAGCAGTCATCGTCATAAATATAGGCATCACACCCAAAGGGTTTATGATGGTAAAAAATGTAGTGAACGAGAGAATCCCAAAGGCGATTAGTTCAGTCATTAGTAACGGATTAAGTTTAATTAAAATGTTGCAAAAGTATTTTGAATTTTCTGATTTTCAATGCGCGTAATTCAAATTTTAAGATAAGTTTTTTATTCAATTTTTGAAGAGAAAAAAGCTTGACAAAAGACTTTAAAAACGTGCCTTTTTTTCTTAAAAAACAGTTTACGAAAACGATTGAAATTTATACTTTTGTCGAAATTTTAAAATCAATTCTTACAATGACTCCATCACAAGTATACGAAAAGGAACTTTCTTTTCAAGCAGGCCGAAGACGCGCTTCTGTAAAGTTTATTAGTATTGTTAACGACTTATGGTATGAAAAGTCCATCGAACTCGTTTTATTTAAAAATTCTCTTATCAATAAAAATGTTAGAGAAATTTTAAAGCTCCACCAATACGCTGGTGCATTTGTCGATAAACCTATTTCTATTTTCGATTCTACAGAAATCGCAGAAGGGATAAAAAATCTCCATCTACCTCCATCCAAATTAGACATTGGAAAATTGACTTTTGAATATCTTCAAAATGAAAACAAAGATCAAGATATGATGAGTTTTCTTTCCAATAGACTGAAAAACTCTCAAAATTTTAATGCGATCACACCAAAAGATGTTGTGCTTTACGGTTTTGGAAGAATAGGACGTCTAGTAGCTCGTGAACTGATGGCCAAAACTGGTAAAGGAAATCAATTAAGGCTTAGAGCTATCGTCACCCGAGGAAAAATCACTCAGGACGTTTTAGAAAAAAGAGCTTCATTATTAAGAAACGACTCTATTCATGCCGATTTTAACGGAACCGTTCAAGTAGATCTAGAAAATTCTTCCCTTATTATTAATGATACTACGGTAAAAATAATTTCTGCTCAGCAACCGGAAGATATAGACTACACAGCCTATGGTATACAGGACGCTTTAGTAATTGACAACACAGGAGCTTTTCGAGATAAGGAAGCTTTAGAAAGACATTTGACTTCTAAAGGAGTTTCAAAAGTTTTATTAACCGCCCCAGGCAAGGGAATTCCTAATATCGTTCATGGCGTCAATCATAAGGAGTATGATCCCAAAAAACATTCTATCTATTCTGCGGCTTCTTGTACTACAAATGCCATTACTCCAGTCTTGAAAGCCATAGAAGATAGCTTTGGTTTGGAACATGGTCATCTAGAAACTATTCATGCTTACACCAATGATCAAAACTTGGTGGATAACATGCACAGCAAGTATAGAAGAGGTCGAGCAGCAGCTCTTAATATGGTAATCACAGAAACCGGAGCAGGAAAAGCAGTTGCTAAAGCCCTTCCTCAATTGGAGGGTAAGCTTACATCTAATGCGATAAGAGTTCCAGTACCTAACGGTTCTTTAGCTATATTAAATTTAAATTTAAAAAACAAAGTTACTAAAGAGGCTTTAAATTCTAAAATAAAGGAATACGCCCTTAATGGTGAACTAGTGGAACAAATCAAATATTCTATAGATAATGAACTAGTCTCTTCGGACATTGTCGGGGTTTCTGCTCCCGCTATCTTCGATAGTCAGGCGAGCATTGTAGATGAGAACACCAACTCTGTAGTTCTTTACATTTGGTATGACAATGAATTTGGATATAGCCATCAAGTGATACGATTGGCAAAATACATTTCAGAAGTCAGGCGATTTACATATTATTAGTGTCCCATAAAAATCCTTGAACTTCAAGGATTTTTATTTTTGATTTCGTTCTTATTAGATGCATTTTAAATACTTTTGCTTCAAAATCAAATTAGTATGAAACCATTACACCTTTTAGCTATTGCTTTTTTTTGCACAAGCCTATCTTTTTCTCAAAATACAGAGTATGAGGAACAAGACCAACAGCCTTCAGCAGTAAAAGATCTTGAAACTGTAGTAGACGAGTCTAATGATTATCAGCAATATAAAGTAGTAGAAAAAGTTGAAATCAATACTGCGATTAATAAAGTTTTTACTGCTTTTGATGTATTGAGCAATGATATCTCTAGTCTAAAAGACAGTATTCAATCTCAAGACAAACAAATTCAAAGTTTGAACACAGAAGTATCAGACCTCAATGAAGAATTGTCTGGTCTTCAAAACGAAAAAGATGAAATTGTATTTTTAGGAATGTCCTTAACAAAATCAAGTTATGAAACGATAACGTGGTCTACCCTAGCCGTTCTCATTATTTTGTTATTCTTATTTATTTTTAAATACAACAGGAGCAATCTTCTTACCAAAGAAGCTAAGCAGAATTTAAAAAATCTAGATGCAGACTTCGAAAGTTATAAACGCATCTCTTTAGAGAAGCAACAGAAATTGGGAAGAGAGCTTCAAGACGAAAAAAATAGAGTCCAGAAATTGAATAAGAGTAATCAAAAATAATGTCCAAGACCGAAGATTTTTATGAATTTTTGACGGAAGATACCGATGCTAGAATTTGCGAATCCATTCCGGAGGATCAATGCACACAACTTCCAAAAAACTTCATGTTAAATGTTTTTAATGGTAGCCTTACTAAATTTGCAGAAAAATTAATAAGTCCAGGGCTTACTCTTCCTTGGATATTGAGTTTTCTTGGGGCACCACTTTTACTTATCGGTATGTTGGTCCCTATAAAAGATATAGGTTCTCTTTTGCCACAGCTTCTTGTTAGCGGAAAGATAAGAGAGAAACAAAAACGAAAACCGTATTGGGTTGCTGCTGGATTTACCCAAGGCATATGTTTACTTGTTTCAGCGATTTTACTTGCCTTTATCGATAACCAGACCTTAGTAAGTTATGCTATTGTCTTCTTGTTACTTCTATTTAGTATAGCTTCAGGAGTTGGCTCTGTAAGTTTCAAAGACGTAACTGGAAAAACTATCCCCAAAGGAGAACGAGGCCAAATGTTAAGTTATAGATCTACCTTTGGGGGTATACTAGCTCTTATCGCTGGTGGTTCTTTAGTATTTTTTCTAAAAGTAGAGGATAGCAAATGGCTATACGTAGGTCTATTTACTAGCGCTGCCATACTTTGGATTTTTGCCTCATTTTTATTTTCGGCTATTAAAGAACAACCGGGTTCTACACAGGGAGGAAGAACGCCTTTAGAAGAAATAAAGACCGGAGTTTCCTTATTGAAGAAAGATTCATCTTACAGGAATTTCATCATTACCAGAGCATTGTTGATGGCCATTCCTCTACTAAACCCGTTTTTTATCCTGCTTGCAAAAGATGTAAGCAAGGAAAACTGGAACTATTTAGGTTATATCATTGTCATTGGGAGTCTAGCTCAAATAGTAAGTAGTCCTATTTGGGGAAGATTGGCAGATAGATCTAGTTTACAGCTTATGAGAATTTCAGCTAGTTTGTCTATCTTAAGTATTTTATATGCTCTGGTCTTTATTTATTTTGATAACGAAACCCTAAATTTTTACTATTTCATGCCAGTCTTATTTATTAATGGCGTTGCTTATTCTGGAGCAAGACTGAGTAGAAAAACGTACATCATAGATTACGCCCCTGAAAAAGAAAGGCCCACATATGTCTCTGTTGCAAACACATTAATTGGATTATTTACCATAGTAGCTGCTTCGTTCGGCCTTATTGCAGAACATTTTGGACTGGCCTACCAATTTTGGTTCTTCCTTTTACTTTTGGTCGCCTGTATAACATTGAGCTTCACACTCAAAAAAGTTTAAGAAATGCGAATAGATATCATTACTGTAGTTCCGGATTTGCTAAAGAGTCCATTTGAGGCTTCTATCCTAAAGAGAGCCATTGAAAAAAACCTAGTAGAAATCCATATTCATAATCTCAGAGATTATACAACTCTCAGTTATAAACAGATTGACGATTACCAATATGGTGGCGGTGCAGGAATGGTTATGATGGTAGAGCCTATCGATAAATGCATTTCTAAATTGAAAGGTGAAAGAGATTATGATGAAGTCATTTACCTCACCCCAGATGGAGAAGTCTTAAACCAATCCATGGCAAACACACTTTCCCTAAAAGGCAACTTAATAATGCTTTGCGGCCATTATAAGGGAGTAGACCAACGCGTAAGGGATCTTTTTATCACAAGAGAAATTTCTATTGGTGACTATGTCCTTTCTGGAGGAGAGTTGGCAGCAGCAGTCTTATGTGATAGCATCATAAGACTCATCCCTGGCGTACTTGGAAGCGAAACCTCTGCCCTTACCGATGCTTTTCAAGATAATTTGCTGTCTCCACCTATTTATACAAGACCTTCAACCTACAAAGGAATGGAAGTTCCAAAGGTGTTATTGAGCGGACACCAAAGAAAAGTCGACGAATGGAGAGATGAAAAAGCCATAGAAAGAACTAAAGAGCTCAGGCCAGACTTATTGGAGGAAGATTAAATTTAGATTTGCATAAAACGATTTTTTATGTATTTTTGCATTCGCTAATTCAACCTCTGACGAAATTCGTGAATGTTGGTTTAGGTTATATTAAAACCCAATACAATGGATTTAGTAAAATATGTACAAGACGAATTTGTAGAAAAGAAAGATTTTCCAGAATTTTCTGCTGGTGATACTATTACAGTATACTACGAAATTAAGGAAGGTCAAAAAACACGTACTCAGTTTTATAAAGGAGTCGTGATTCAGATTAAAGGAGCTGGAGTATCAAAAACCTTTACTATTCGTAAGATGAGTGGAACTGTAGGAGTTGAGAAAATTTTTCCAATTAATATGCCTGCTATCCAAAAAGTTGAAATTAATAAAAGAGGTAGTGTTAGACGTGCTAGAATTTATTATTTCAGAAACCTTACTGGTAAAAAAGCAAGAATTAAAGAAAAAAGAAACAACTAGATTTTTTTTCTATCTTAAAAAAAACCTTCTATTGAATTCAATAGAAGGTTTTTTCAGTTTTTAACAGCCTTATAACCCTCCCCCGCAAGGTTTTTATATTTCAAATCTTTATATTTGAGGGTTAAACAATTTCTAAATAAAAATTATAATTCATGGAAGAATATAATACAAAAATCATCTATACAAAAACGGATGAAGCACCAGCTCTAGCCACCTACTCTTTTTTACCAATTATAAGGAGATTTACAGAAAGTGCTGGTATAAATATACTGTCCAAAGACATCTCTCTGGCATCAAGAATTTTGACTACTTTCAGTGATTACTTAACTGAAGAGCAAAAAGTTGATGACAGCTTAACTTATCTTGGAAAGTTAGCCAAAACTCCTGAAGCAAACATCATTAAGCTTCCAAACATAAGCGCTTCTGTACCACAACTAGCTGAAGCTATAAAAGAACTACAAGCCAAAGGTTATAAAATTCCTAGCTATCCTGAAGATCCACAAGACGATAAAGAAAAAGATATAAAAAATAGATTTGCAAAAGTCTTAGGAAGTGCGGTCAATCCTGTCTTAAGGGAAGGTAATTCAGACAGAAGGGTCGCTGATCCAGTAAAAGAATATGCTCAAGATCACCCTCATAAATTGATGGAGTGGAGTAAAGAGTCCAAAACCCATGTTTCAACAATGAAAGATGGAGATTTTTATGGAAGTGAAAAGTCTGTTGTTCTTACCTCTGAAGATGATGTGAAGATCGTTCATACGGATGCTAGTGGCAACCAAACTGTCTTGAAAGAGAGCACGAAGCTTGAGGTTAAAGAAGTTATAGATGCCTCTGTTATGAGTAAAAAGGCCCTTCGTGAATTTTTGGCTGAAGAAATTAAGGATGCCAAAGAAAAGGATGTTTTGTTTTCTGTACACTTGAAGGCAACCATGATGAAAGTTTCAGATCCTGTGATTTTTGGTCATGCTGTAACCGTTTATTTTAAAGAAATTTTCGATAAATACAAATCAGAATTTGATCAAATTGGTGTAGATCCAACCAATGGTTTAGGTGATGTTTATACTAAAATCTCTAAACTTCCCGAAGAAAAAGCTAAAACCATTATCAAAGAGCTTGAAGACGTTTATGCTAGTAAAGCGGATTTAGCGATGGTAGATTCCTCTAAAGGCATCACCAACTTGCATGTCCCAAGTAATGTTATTATAGATGCTTCTATGCCCGCAGCTATTAAAGCTGGAGGTAAGATGTGGAATAAACATGATAAAACTCAAGACATGAAAGCTGTTATACCAGATAGAAGCTATGCTGGAATATATCAACAGGTGATTGACTTCTGCCAAAAACATGGCGCTTTTGACGTGACTACCATGGGTAATGTTTCTAATGTAGGATTAATGGCAAAAAAGGCTGAAGAGTATGGATCTCATGACAAAACGTTTATTATACCTAAGAACGGACGTGTAGACGTTTTAGACCATAACAATAAAGCTTTAATGACTCACGATGTGGAAGAAGGTGACATTTGGAGAATGTGTCAAACCAAAGATTTACCTATTAAAGATTGGGTAGGCTTAGCAGTTAAAAGAGCGAAAAAAACAGGGATTCCTGCTATTTTTTGGTTAGATGAAAATAGAGCTCACGATGCAAATCTTATCACTAAGGTTAATACCTATTTAAAAAACCTTGATTTAACTGGTTTGGATGTACGAATCATGGGTCCAGATGAAGCAATGCAATACACACTAGAGAGGGTAAAAGAAGGTAAAAACACTATCTCTGTAACGGGCAACGTCCTTAGAGATTACCTAACAGATCTCTTCCCTATTCTAGAATTGGGCACAAGTGCAAAAATGCTTTCTATTGTTCCATTACTTGCTGGTGGTGGATTGTATGAAACTGGCGCTGGTGGATCTGCTCCAAAACACGTCCAACAATTTTTAAAAGAAGGCCATTTAAGATGGGACTCTTTGGGAGAATTTTTAGCTCTTGCTGTCTCTATTGAAGATATTGCAGACAGAACCAATAATGCAAAGGCAAAAGTTATCGCCAAAACATTGAATAAAGCAAATAGTCAATACTTGAAAAATGACAAATCTCCATCTAGAAAAATCAATGAAATAGACAATAGAGGAACACATTTTTATTTAGCTTTATACTGGGCAAAAGCACTTGCTGATCAAAGTGAAGATGCAGATTTAAAATCTGAATTTGAAAAAGTAGCTAACTTCTTGGAGGAAAATGAATCCAAAATCAACGATGAGTTACTAAAGGCTCAAGGTCAGAAGAACGACATCAACGGATATTACTTTCCTGATGAAGATTTAGTCATCAAACAAATGAGACCAAGTTCAACATTAAACTCGATTATTGATACTAAATAATTGAGATGATACTTTTAATTTATTGAAAAAAGCCTCAGGACTATATCCTTGAGGCTTTTTTTGTTCTATTGTTATTAGAATATAAAACCAAAAAAACCTTCAATTTACATTGAAGGTTTTTTTATATATTTTAAAAAGAGACTATGCCTTTTTTTCTTCCTTATTGAATTTCTTGTATTTACTTTTAAACTTATCAATACGACCTGCACTATCAACAAGTTTGGTTTTACCAGTATAGAAGGGATGAGAAGATCTTGAAATCTCAAGTTTTATAAGAGGATATTCTTCACCATCAACTTCGAGAGTTTCTTTGGTTTGAGCTGTGGATTTTGTTAAAAACACGTCATCATTGGACATATCTTTAAACGCAACTAATCTATAATTTTCTGGATGTATTCCTTTTCTCATCGTATCGTCTTTACTAAATTAATTCAGATTGCAAATTTAAATAAAAGAATCTATTATACAAGCAAATATTCGAAATGTTTGTAACTATCTATTCCAAATTTTTGAAAAGTTGCTTTTGTATATTTAATTTCAGTGAATCTGGATGATCCAGGATACGAGATTCAATTGGTAGATAGAATAATTTCTCAGGAGAGAACTCAGTTTTTAACCTCATGTAGTCTTTTTGGGTTGTCAATAGTAAAGGTAACTTTTGAAGTCTTTGTATTTCAGCAGGAGAAAATTCATGATGGTCTGGGAATTTTTCATGGCTAAACTTCTTATCCAAAGCTTTTAAATGATGGACTAAAGGGCTTGGGTTAGCAATACCAGTAACAAGGGCGAAATTATTAAAACTATTGATATCTATTTTTTGAAGTGTATTTGTAACAAATTCAGAATAGAAAATAGTAGAGAATAACAATTTTTGATAAGGCTTGGGCCTCAATTGCAAAGCAATATCTTTTTGCTCTGTTCTGCTTAAATCCCTTGGACACTTAGTAACTATAATCATGTCCGCTCGTTTTGAACCCGTTTGAAACTCTCTTAAATTTCCTGTGGGAAGTACAAAATCTCTCACATAAAGATCCTTATAAGTCGTAAGGACTATAGAAAAATCCGGTTTGACTTTTCGATGTTGAAAGGCGTCGTCCAAAAGAATCATATCCAGTTTTGGATAAGCCCTTAGCAAATTGGAAATTCCCCTCTGTCGATTAGCATCAACGGCTACCTTTAAGTCTGGGAAGTTATTTTTGAATTGTAAGGGCTCATCGCCAACGTCCGATGAAGAATGATGAGCATTAACCTCTATAAATCCTTTAGTAGTCCTCTTATAACCTCGACTTAGGGTTGCTAAGCTATACTCTTCGCCTAAGGTCCTCACCAAGAGCTCAATCATTGGTGTTTTTCCTGTGCCTCCTGTATTTAGGTTCCCCACACTGATAACAGGAACCGAATAAGACTTCGACTTCAAAAAACTATTATTGTATAAAAAATTACGAATAGATAATATGCACCCGTAAAGGACAGATAATGGAAAAAGGAAATATCTAAAGTATTTCATGATTGCGAAATTATAATTTTTAAATTTAGACATTAAATAAATTTCACATGATTGTAAAAGATTTTACTGATGCTATAGAAGAACTGGCCCCTTCTTACTATGCTGAAGATTTTGATAATACAGGCCTTCTTATAGGAGAGTTCACTACAGAGGTGACTGGTGTTTTAGTCACTCTAGACACGCTTGAAAGCATAGTTGATGAAGCTATTGAAAGAAAATGCAACTTGATTATTAGTTTTCATCCTATCATTTTTTCGGGCTTAAAGAAGCTGAACCGCAAAAATTATGTAGAGCGCGTGGTTCACAAAGCTATAAAACATGATATCGCTTTATATGCCATGCATACCGCCTTAGACAATGTTTATAACGGGGTAAATGGTATGATGTGTAAAAAGCTTGGACTGTTAAACACTTCGATCTTAATTCCAAAATCCAAAACAATCAAAAAGCTTACCACCTATGTCCCAAAAGCAAATGCAGAAGTGGTAAGACATGCTTTATTTGAAGCTGGCGGTGGTAACATAGGAAATTACAACTACTGCAGTTTTAATATAAACGGGACTGGGACTTTTAATGGGAATGAAAATTCCAACCCTGCAATTGGAACACCTGGAGTCACACAGTTTGAAGAAGAAGTCCAAATTAATATGACTTTTTCATCTCATCTTGAATCTTCTCTCTTAAAAGCTCTTTTCAAAAGTCATCCTTATGAAGAAGTCGCCTACGAAATTGAAACTTTAGAAAACGTAGATCAACAGAGAGGAATAGGTATGGTAGGTGAATTTGAAATAGCTAAAACTGCCGAGGAAGCTCTAAAGCATGTGAAATCTGTATTCAAGACCAAAACCATACGTCATTCCCAGTTCATTTCTAAAGACATAAAACGCGTTGCGGTTTTAGGTGGCAGCGGAGCTTTTGCTATTGATCAAGCTAAAGCGGCGAAAGCAGACCTTTACATCACTGCAGATTTAAAATATCATGACTTCTACAAAGCCGAAAATAGCATCATTTTGGCAGATATTGGACATTATGAAAGCGAGCAGTATACAAAAGATTTAATACATGCTTATCTTACGGAAAAATTTGCTAATTTTGCACTCGTTTTATCAAATAATAATACCAACCCGATTCAACATTTTTGATTATGGCTAAGAAAAAAGAGGTTACAGTAGAGCAGAAATTGAGAGCTTTATATGATTTACAGTTAATAGACTCACGTATTGACGAGATTAGAAATATGCGAGGAGAATTACCTCTTGAAGTTGAAGATTTGGAAGATGAAGTTGCTGGACTTACTAAAAGGATTGAAAAGCTAGAATCTGATCTTGAGATTACAGAAGAAAAAATAAAAGAAAAGAAACTGTTCATAGTGGAAGCGGAAGCTATGATCAAAAAATACAAAGGACAGCAGGACAACGTTAGAAACAACAGAGAGTTTGATGCGTTGACTAAAGAAGTTGAATTTCAAGAATTAGAAATTGAATTAGCTCAAAAGCATATCAAAGAATTCTATGCTCAAATAGAACATAAAACTGTTGTCATTAAAGACGCTAAAGAAAAATTAACAGAAAGACAAAATCACTTAGATCACAAAAAATCTGAGTTAGACAATATCTTGAAAGAAACTGAAAAAGAAGAAGATGCTCTTGCCATAAAGTCTGATAAGTTTAAAAAAGATATAGAAGAGCGTTTGGTGAAAGCCTATACTAGAATTCGCAAAAATGTGAAAAACGGTATGGCTGTCGTGACCATACAAAGAGGAGCCTCTGGTGGTTCTTTCTTTACCATCCCGCCACAAGTTCAAGTTGAAATTGCTGCTAGACGTAAAGTAATTATCGATGAACACAGTGGAAGAATTCTCGTAGATCAGGAATTGGCTAGAGAAGAAGAAGAGAAAATGCAAAAGATGTTTACAAAATTGTCATAATTCCTAACCTACCTCGAACCAATTTAAACCTATAATGTCGCAATAAATCGTTTATTTTTCACCTGTTTTTTATCAAAAATAATTACCGCAACTAAAGCTATGCTAATCATTTTTAACTTCAATCAATCAAAAAACCTGTGCTGAGCTACGTCTTAGTATAATTCAATTTATTTATACGACATTATAAAATTAATTTGGTATCACATCAAAAAGCTCAAGTATATCTTGAGCTTTTTTTATGTCAAAATTTAACTAGACCTTAAAAACAATCCTAGTTATAAACCCTATTTTTGAATAAAAAACAATGAAATCATTTTATAGCTTAATTTTTCTTTCCATTCTATTTGTGAGCTGTGGAAAAGCTCAAAACTCCCAAACAACAAGTGAACTGACTTCAGAAAGTTTTTCTGATGATACTTATGATAGAGCTTACTTTGCAAGTGGTTGCTTTTGGTGTGTAGAAACCATTTACGAGAGCGTAGGCGGTGTAGAGGAGGTGTTTTCTGGGTATTCGGGAGGGAGTACTAAAAACCCTACCTACGAGTCTAGCAATACAGGTAGAACTGGTCATGCAGAGGCAATAGAAGTTATTTATGATCCAAAAGTGGTATCCTTTAAAACTCTTGTAGATGTGTATTTTGGATCTCAAAATGTGTCGCAACAAAATGGACAAGGCCCTGACATTGGATCGCAATACCGTTCTATTATTTTCTATCAAAACGAGAATCAAAAAGCGATTATTAATACTAGGATTCAATCTCTTTCCAAAGAATATAGCAAGCCTATAGCTGCTGAGGTTATGGCTTTTGAGAAATTTTGGATGGCAGAAAAATACCATCAAGATTATAAAGTAAAAAATCCCAATAATCCTTACATACGAAATGTATCGGTACCAAGGTACACTAAGTTTAAAGTTAGATTTCCGAAGTTGCTAAAACCAAAATCCAAACGCTAAAAAAACAAATGACAGCATCGTCTTGTCATTCCGACAGATAAGCCCTTTTAGCTTCGACGAGGAATCTCTGTGTTTTCAATAAAAAGAGATTCTTCAGTCGCAAAAGCTCCTTCAGAATGACAACAGCATTTTGTCATTCCGACAGAGAAGCTCTTTTGCTTCGACGAGGAATCTCTGTGTCATTCCGACAGAGAAGCTCTTTTGCTTCGACGAGGAATCTTTGTGTTTTTGATAGAGAGAGATTCTTCAGTCGCCGAAAAAGCTCCATCAGAATGACAGTAGCGAAATGTCATTCCGACAGAGAAGCCCCTTTGCTTCGACGAGGAATCTTTGTGTTTTCGAAAGGAAGAGATTCTTCAGTCACGAAAAGCTCCTTCAGAATGACAGGCAGCGTGTTGTCATCCCGACAGAGAAGTTTTTTGCTTCGACAAGGAATCTTTGTGTCATTCCCACAAAGAAGCTAAAACCTAAATCCGAATGCTAATTCTAAATTTTGATTCACAAAAAATGCCGCACTATTAGCGGCATTTTTTTGACTCTATCGTAATTTAGCTTTACTCAGCTTTAAGAAAATTGAGCAGAATTGAATTGAACTCAGAATGGTGAGTGACCACAAGTCCATGTGGAGCCTCTTTTATAACCTTTAGTTGAGCATTAGAAATTAAACCTTCAGTTCTTTCAGCAGAAACTTCAATAGGAACTATTTGATCTGCATCTCCATGAACAATTAAGGTTGGCACATCAAACTTCTTACAATCTTCTCTAAAATCTGTTTTACCAAAACTATCTACGCAATCCAAAGTAGCTTTACGCGAACCCTGCATAGCTAAATTCCAAGTAAACTCAAGCATTGCTTCGCTTATTCTATCCTCTTTGAAAGTTTCATAATTATAGAAATTTTTCCCGAAGTCTTTGAAGAATTGAGGTCTATCTTTAGATATTCCTTCTTTCATTCCTTCAAAAACAGAGATATCGACACCTTTATTATCTTCAGTATCCATCATAAATGGTGTTACAGCAGAAACAAGGATAGCTTTGGCTATAGATGAAGTGCCATAATTACCAATATACCTGGCGACCTCTCCTCCACCCATAGAAAAACCGACGAGTATGCTGTCTTTAAGTTTAAGAGTTTCTATCAAATCCTTCAAATCTTCAGCAAGAGAATCATAATCGTAGTTCTCCCAAGGCTTAGAGCTTTCTCCAAAGCCTCTTCGATCGTAAGTTATGACTCTATAGCCGGAATGGACTAGAGCTTCAACCTGGTATTCCCACATCTTTTGGTTTAATGGCCAACCATGGATAAGAATAACTGGCTGCCCTTTACCATAATCGGTGTAGGATAGTTTAATTGCCTTCGAATTTTCTAAAGATGATGTGTTCATTTCGGACATAATGCTGTTTTTACGTAATATAAAGAAAATGATAAAAGCTAGATTTAAATTTAAAAAAATTTAACCCTAAGCAAAAAAAAAGCCTGCTCGAAAAGAGCAGGCTTAATTAAGTATGTAACAAACTTAAAACTATTTGTTTTCCATTCTATCTTTTAATGCTTGTAATTCAGCATTAGCATCTCCGAAAGTAGTTTTCTTAGATTCATCTTCAGACTTTTTAGCAGCCTTCTTCACAATCTGAGCTTCTTCTTCTTTAAAGACTGATGTATGGGATGCTACAACACGTTTGAATTCTTTATTGAATTCAATTACGATAAATTCTGCAGCTTCGCCTTTTGCCAGTTTCGTTCCATCTTCTTTCTCGAGGTAACGTTGTGGTACAAATGCGGTTACATCTTCGTTAAAATCTACTGTAGCCCCTTTGTCTACAATCTCTGTAACAGAAGCTGTATGTTTAGACCCTACTGCAAACTCATCAGAATATTTATCCCAAGGATTAGTTTCGGTTTGTTTATGACCTAAACTCAATTTACGTCCATCAACATCTAATTCCAAGACAACAACATCAAGTTGATCTCCGACTTTACAGAATTCTGATGGATGCTTTATTTTCTTAGTCCAAGACAAGTCAGAAATATAAATTAACCCATCAATTCCTTCTTCAAGTTCAACAAAAACCCCAAAGTTTGTGAAGTTTCTTACTTGTCCAACATGTTTAGAACCTAAAGGATATTTAGTAGTAATGTCTGTCCATGGATCTGGCGTGAGTTGCTTGATACCCAATGACATTTTTCTGTCTTCTCTATCTAGAGTAAGGATCTTAGCTTCTACTTTGTCACCAACATTTACAAAATCTTGAGCCGATCTTAAGTGAGTACTCCAAGACATTTCTGAAACGTGGATTAAACCTTCAACACCTTCTTCAACTTCGATAAATGCACCATAATCCGCAATTACAGTTACAGTTCCTTTTACAACATCACCTATTTTCAGACCTTCATCAAGTGCATCCCATGGATGTTTGTGTAATTGTTTTAGACCTAGTTGAATTCTTGTTTTATCTTCATCAAAATCAAGGATAACAACGTTTAATTTTTGATCAAGTTCAACCACCTCATTTGGATGATTAATTCTAGACCATGATAAGTCTGTAATGTGGACCAATCCATCAACACCACCAAGATCAACAAAGACTCCGTAAGAAGTGATGTTTTTCACAACACCTTCTAAAACTTGTCCTTTTTCTAGTTGACCAATGATTTCTTTCTTCTGCTCTTCAATATCCGCTTCGATAAGCGCTTTGTGAGAAACAACAACATTTTTGAATTCATGATTAATCTTAACCACTTTGAATTCCATGCTCTTTCCTACGTAAGCATCATAATCACGAATAGGCTTAACGTCAATTTGAGAACCTGGTAAAAACGCTTCGATGCCAAAAACATCGACAATCATTCCACCTTTAGTTCTACATTTCACTAAACCGTTTACGATAGTACCGTCCTCTTGAGCTTTATTAACACGCTCCCAAGCACGAATAACTCTCGCTTTTCTGTGAGACAAGATAAGTTGACCTTCTGCATCTTCTTTAATATCGATAAGAACATCTACTTTGTCACCAACTTTAAGATCTGGATTGTAACGGAACTCATTAAGAGAAATTACACCTTCACTTTTTGCATTGATGTCAATAATAGCATCTTGATCGGTTAAGTGAACTACTGTTCCGTCGACCACTTCGTTGTGTAAAGTGTCTACGAAGTTTTCCTCCACCAATTTTTCGAATTGCATCAATTGCTCATCATCAACCTCATCAATACCTTCTTCGTATTTATGCCAATTGAAATCTTCAAGAAATTGTTTCGGGTTTTCTTGTTGTTCAGAAGTAGCTGCTTTTTGAGTTTGCTCCTCTGAATTTGCAACAGATTGTTGCTCGTTTGTTTGTTTATCTTCAGCCATATGCTGATTAAAAATTTGTATTCTGTTTGTCCAGGAAACTCAAGCAAACTCACAGAAGAGATTAAATTGTTTAAAATCAACCTTTTAAATGTTTCCTGTATTGCGTATAAAAGGATTGCAAAAATACAGCTATTTTTTGATAATCAAAAGTTTAGGGAAAGATTTTAAAGATTAATCTTCGACTTCTATTTCTTTAACTTTTACAGCTTGAGCTTTTGCTACCACTCCTCCCCCTATTTGTTCAGCGACATAATAAGTAATTTGAGCTCCAAATAGAAAAATGACCACTGAGTAATACACCCAAATAAGAAGGATAACTAGGGAACCCGCTGCACCATAAGTAGAACTTAGGTCGTTTGTACTCATATACAGACCTATAAGGAATTTCCCAGCAATAAATAAGATCGCTGTTATGATGGCACCAGTCCACGTATCTTTCCATCGAACATTAGCATCTGGTAGAATTTTATACATCAACGCAAAAATGACAATAAGAATAAGTTGAGATGTTATAATCTGAACAATAGAAATCAATTCGATATTAAGGTCAGGAAAAACACCGTCTAATTTTCCAAAGGTGTAGGAGACTATGGCATCCAACACAAGGGAAACGACCAATATAAAACCTATAGAGAGGACAACAGAAAAGCTCAAAAGCCTATCGATAGCAAGTTTTAACCAACCTCTATTTGGTTTCGGTTTGATATGCCAAATATGATTAATGGCTTTTTGAAGGCTAATAAAAACAGTAGTTGCACTAAAAATAAGTATTAAAATCGCTACAGTCGCAGATATGGCACTATCTGAATTTAGAGCAAAATTTTCTAAGATGTTTTCTAGGGTTTGCCTAGACTCCTCACCTGCCAGATTGGTGATTTGAGCAAAAAGCTGTTCTTTAATTTCCGCTCTTTGATATAGGCTTGCGCCAAGGTTAAGGATAATGATCAGAAAAGCAGGTAAACTAAAGATGGTGTAAAATGCTGTTCCTGCCGCAAAATTCAAAGACTCATTAGACGTAAAATCCTTTATAGCATCTACTAATATTTTAGGATACTTTAATTTTAAAAAAGATTTGATTTTTTTAAACATTTAATATTTATCGGTGCTTATCAGCAAAAGTAAAAACCTTCCTTATACTTTGTACATACGGTTTAATAAAATAAGAGTGTGAAGATAAATCTCTTATACCCAAATTGTCACTTTTAAAGATCCTTATTTATCCAAAATAACTAAACTAATCTCTTCTATGTACTTTAGTAGACATAAAAATATGCTTTAGTATGCCTTTATCTAGTTCAGACAGGTGTATGCCGCGTCTCTGCATTACTAGTTCCGCAACTTCAAACACCTTCTCCAATTTATAAGTCATGGTCCCTTGACTTCCGCCCCAACTAAAGCTAGGAATAAAATTACGTGGAAATCCGGATCCAAAAATATTGGCACTCACGCCAACACTAGTTCCTGTATTAAACATCATATTGATACTGCACTTGGAATGGTCTCCCATAATTAATCCACAAAACTGAAGCCCCGTATCTTTAAACCTTGAGCTTTGGTAATCCCATAATTTAATAGTCGCATAATTATTTTTGAGGTTGGATGTGTTGGTATCTGCGCCGAGGTTGCACCATTCACCAATAACAGAATTGCCTAAAAATCCATCATGTCCTTTATTGGAATAGCCTAGAATCATTGAATTACTCACCTCCCCTCCTACTTTGGAATGTGGACCCACAGTAGTTCCTGTATAAATTTTAGCTCCCATTTTTATAGTAGAATTTTCACAAAGTGCAAACGGTCCTCTAATGGCTGAATTCTCCATTACCTCTGCATTTTTACCAATGTAAATTGGACCTTCAGTTGCGTTTAATGTGCCATTATAAAGCTTTGCACCTTCTTCTAAGAAAATTTGTTCTTCATTAAAACAGGTGACCGTATCCGGGATAGGCTGTGAAGTTCTCCCTTCAGTCAATAATTTGAAATCTGAGTGTATTGCAGTATGGTTTTTTGAAAACAGGTCCGTAACAGTTTCAATACAATCCACGTCAAAATCGACTTGAACGTCTTTAAAAGTAGACAGGTCAATACTTTCCTCCTTCTTCAATAAATAGGCTAGAACAATGTCGTCATGTTTTAAAGCTTGACCGAATTCCAAATTTTTAATAGCCGTTAACAATGCTACTGAAGGTAAATATCGAGAGTTTATATACAAGTTCTCACCCTCTACACGTTCGGTATATTTTGAGGCCAAATAATCTTCAGTTTTATAAGAAGTTGAGGACTTTAAGTAGTGTTCCCATTTTTCTTTAAGGGTAAGAATTCCCAAACGAAGCTCGGATATTGGTCTAGTATAAGTTAAGGGTAAAAACTGTTGATGAAGGTGATCGTCAAAAAGAATATAATTCATAGGAAGAAGGTTTTAAACCAAGTTAAGAAATCGTTTGAGCATGATATTAAAAATAACTAATTTAGCTGTCCAAATAAAATGAAAATTATGTCAGTAGCCAAAAAACAATATAAAAGAATTACTGTAAAGTCTTTAATAGAAATGAAAGCGAATGCTGAGAAAATTTCTATGTTGACTTCTTATGATTTTACCATGGCCCAAATTGTGGACCAGGCAGGAATCGATGTGATTTTGGTTGGTGATTCTGCTTCTAACGTGATGGCTGGTCATGAAACTACTTTACCAATAACCTTAGACCAAATGATCTATCATGCTTCTGGAGTAATTCGCGGGGTTAAAAGAGCTTTGGTAGTCGTAGACCTTCCTTTTGGAAGTTACCAAGGTGATCCTAGAGAGGCTTTGCGTTCCTCCATAAGAATTATGAAGGAAAGTGGAGCCCATGCTGTCAAGATGGAAGGAGGTAGTGAAATAAAAGATTCCATAAAACGTATTTTAAAAGCTGGGGTCCCTGTGATGGGTCATCTTGGATTAACACCTCAATCTATTTATAAATTTGGCACTTATACTGTTAGAGCCAAGGAAGAGTATGAGGCGCAAGAACTAAAAGAAGATGCTTTAATGTTGGAAAGGATAGGCTGTTTTGCGATTGTTCTTGAAAAAGTTCCTGCCAAATTAGCTGAAGAAGTTGCAAAAAGTGTTCAAGTCCCTGTCATAGGCATTGGTGCAGGAGCTGGAGTAGACGGCCAGGTTCTCGTTCTTCATGATATGCTGGGGATGAATAAAGAATTCAGCCCTCGATTTTTACGTCGCTATGCCGATTTAAATACGGTAATGACAGACGCTATCCAGCAGTATAACAGCGATGTAAAGGCTGCAAAGTTTCCTAGCGATCAGGAACAGTATTAACTTTAATTTTTTAAAAAGGGTATCCTATTGCAAAATTGAGAACTGGGCTTGATGACTCAAAATTCCAAGATGCAGATGGTTCTTTTATTGGAGATGCTAAATCTAGCCTAATCACAAAGCCTTGGATATCTACTCTTAACCCAAAACCTACTCCAGCTCCCAACTCATTGATGAAACTTGAAGAAAACCTTCCTCCTGGAAGAGCTTCGTTCTCCTGCATAAGCCATACGTTTCCTGCATCCACAAAAAAGGCGCCGTTAAGATATTCAGTTATAGGAAACCTATATTCCAAGTTGGCTTCCAATTTTATATCTCCAGATTGGTCGAAAAAGGAATTAGATCCGTCCTCTGGAGAATAGGTTCCTGGTCCTAACGAGCGTATTCTAAAAGCTCTGACACTATAAGGACCTCCAGAAAAATATTGTTTTACAAAAGGTAACGACTGAGTGGTTCCTAGGGGTTGACCCACTCCACCAAAAATTCTGGCTACCAGTTTTTGACGATTATTATCCAACTTCAAATGGTATCTAAGTTCTAAATCGGCTTTGATGTAGTGCGCATATTCTAAACCTAGAAAAGTATTTTGTCCTTGGTCATTTTCGGAGCCCACAAAGTTTAAACCATTACCTGCCATATCGTAATTTGCTCCAAAATAAAGACCTCCACTTTTAGATTGGTCTATAATTTCGTCGTAAGTAAAGTTATAGGTTAAACCTGCAATAAACTGTTGATCAAAACTTCGTCTCAAAAATGGATTTTCATCTAAGATTTGATCAAATTCAGCAGAGGTTTTTCCCAAGCTCATATATTGAATATTAATAGGTCTTAACTCGTGGGTAACATAAGTGTTCCCTTCCCACAAATAGGCAAAGGAAGAGGAAACAGAATTTAACGTATAAAGCTGAGTCCTGTTTAAATGATCCAAACTAAAACTAACTTTGGTTTTGGGAATAGCATATTCAAAACTCTCACTAAGATCTATCGGGAAAATTAATCTTGGAAACAAAATTGAGGCATTTAGACCTAGTTGGATACTGCTCAATCCTTGATCACCAGTTCTACCAAAAAATTGTTGCTCGTATCCGCCACTAGCCGATAACCTGAGTAGTTCTCCTCCTTTAAAGAGATTTCTATTGGAGTACACCACACTTAATTTTGGTCCAGAAAAATTATTAGACTTAGTGACCGCTTGTAATTCCAACCTTAATGATCTCTTATTCAAAGGAGATAAGTAGATATCTGCTTTTAGATGTCTGTTCCCCTCATTATCTTCAAGCGTATCTTTTTCTGTATAATTGATATTCACAAATTTATAGGTCTGTATAGAAGATAATCGCCTACTAGTATATTTGGAAGTTTTGGGATTGTAAGCTTTATCTGGCTCAATCAAAATATAAGGCTCCAAGCGCTTTGGTTTAAAAAAGACGCTGTCCTGAATAAAATTATAACCCATATAATTTGTGGTATCTTTTATCTCTGTTTCACTAGACAGTGAACGGTTGGGGTAGATATTAACCTCATCGACAATATAAGGAACCAATGATTTTTTGGGAACTTTAGTTTTAAGTCTCAAAAATAAGTCGAAGTTTCGTTTATCGTACTGATTTGTATCTGCTTCAAAAATTAAAAAATCTGAATTAAAATTATAGTACCCCCGTTGCTTTAAATATTGATCTATACGTTCTCGTTCTGCCTTTAGTTGAGTCAAATCGAATAGACCATTTTCTTTTATAATAGAGCTTTGTAATGAAGATTGAATGTCCTTGTAAATAGTTAGGGTATCCTCTAAAGTCTTTTGAAGTGTGTAAGACTTCAATCGGTAGGGTTTTACTAATTCTATACTATACTTTACCGATGTAGATCTATCTGTAGAATCTCTTTCTACAGTAGACGTCACCTTACTTCCAAAATAACCACTATTCTGTAATCGATTAGTAATAATATTCTCATCTGAATCAATATCAAAAGATTCAAAATAATATGGATCCTCGCCTATCTGTTTATTGAGGAATTTATTGATGAAACCAGGGTTTTCTTTTTGTGATTTAAAATGATAATAAAGACCTGGACGCATCCCTAAAAACGTGGAGTTAGTATTTCTCTCTATTGCTAAATTTAACTTCGATTTTAATTCGGATATCTCCTTATCCTCATCTGTATTGACTTCTATTTCTGCTCCTGTAAACAAAGTTTTATCTTCAGGTAAAAACTTATTAACACTACATGAGGAAGTCAACACGACAAGAATAATGAAGTATAGATATAAAAATAGTGCTGATCTTTTTGTGAGCATAGTCATTTTTACTGTTTATCGGGTTCTTGGTCTTTAACCTCTTCTTCTTTATTTTTTCCTCTTTTCTTTTCGACAGACTTTGCCTTTAAAGATTTTCTGTAGGCTTCATCCCAAAGCACTTTAAATTTATTGAACTCTCTGGTAAAAATAAGAGCAATACCACTTACAAAGACTTGACCATCGATAACATTTTCATACTCACTTTTTCTGAAGCCTCGCAATTTCCATCGCCCATCTTCTGTCAATAAATACTCTACACTTACATTTCCCAGAGCAGCTTGAGTTTCTCCAGGCCTTTGGCCACCTTGAACATTCATTTGGCTCCCTGCCTCCACTACTAGCCTATCATCCAATAATTTCTTTTGAGCTGTCACATCAAGGTTGGTTCTTCCCATGGCATCACTGCCTTGATAATCTGTATAACTATTAAGATCAAAATTGAGATTTATACCTGAATTCCCCGTCAGTTTATCGGAAAAGGTATTGAGTTGATCGGACAAAGCTTGGTTTAGATTATCTCTCGCCATGGATGCAGCACCCCCTTGACTTCCATCACTCCCAGATTCTGGATAAAATTTATTAAGCACCAGTAACGAGAAGACCTGTTTGTTGAGTTTATCGTCTTGCTGATTGATTTGAGATATTCTACCGTATACAGAACCATTTATAGCACCCTGACTCTCCTCTGGCATGTCTAGTTGAAAAGATAAATCTGGCGACATCAATTCTCCTCCCACATCCATATACACCATAAAAGGAAGTTGTTGTTTGTATCGATTTTGTGTGATTGCATTTTCTCCAGCAGTTTGTGAAGCCATTAGCGAACTTGCAGACGTTTCGATATTATAAATAGCTCTCAAATCCAAATCCGCATTGTAAGGATTCCCACTCCAAGAGATAGAACTTGAGGGAGCTATTTCAAATTTTCTCTTCACAATATTGTAAAAGTTAAGTTCTACGCTACCTTCAGAAACTTCATATTTTCCAACCAAATTCATATTCCCATTTCTAGCAATATCAAATTTAAAATCACCACCGCCTTGTATACTTACATTATCATCAGTTCTTTTATTGATGACTACTTTCACTCTAGAATTTTTCTGAATTTTAATAGTACTCTTTAACTCAATTCCAGAAATAACAGCATCTGTAGCATCTTCTTTTTGCTGTGTTAGAATATCGTCTGGATTTTCTTTATTCACAAAAATCACTATACCATCTCGTTCTACTATAGAAGCCCGAGATTCTGGAACTATATAAGTTAGATCCGACTTCCCATCTACCGTTAGGTTTAAATCGACCTTAGGAAAATCCAAGTCGCCACTAAGCTTTGCAGTGGCGTCAAATATGAGTTTACCGAAGTATAAATCGTTGTCCTCACTGGTAGAATTTAAAATTTGGAAGTTTTTAGCATCAAAGCTTAAATTGAATTTTGGATTTGTGAACTCTTCCAAGCCCACACTGCCATTGGCTGTAAATTTATTCCCATCTTCATCCTGAATAGTGAAATTGGATAGACTCACTTTTCCATTCTTTAGATCAATTCTTTCATCTTTAAGCTTGAATATGGTATTCAATGTCTTGGGATTGAATTGAGCATCTTTAAAGGCTAAGAAACCAGCATAGTTTATATGATCTAGTTTACCATTTATCTTGAACTCTCCTTTAACTTTCCCTTCTGTATCTTTCAAATAGTCTGGAGCAAATTGTTCCAGAATATTAAGTTCGAGTTTATTGAGAACAAAATCAAAGTCAACATTAGACTCCTTGGCGTCGGTATGATAAAGACCATCTATATTGAAATCTATACCGCCATCCTTTAAGCTAACATTAAGCTCATAATCTTCTTCAGACCTTGCTTCCGCCTGAAGTTTAAAATTACCTATCGGGACTTGAATGATCTTAAAGTCTTCAATTTTTAAGTTAGAAAGCAAACCTTTAGAAGTAAATGGCTCAATGATAATAAACTTACCACTCAACTTCCCGCTAGCCAAAGTTTCATCTGGATTTAAGTAGCTGGTGATACTAGACAATTTGAAATTTTTAAAATCGATACCTACATTGGTTTTTTCCACATCAAAATTATCATCGATAACAATTTCTTGTGCATCTCTACTCAACTTAAAATCAGCTATTTTCAGACTGTTTTGCTGATAAACGATTTCATTATTTTCTAATATAGACCATGAGGATCCATTCAAAATCAAGTTTTCTGGAGACACATACAAACGGTAAAGACCATTCTCTTCAAAATCGATATGTACTGTAGAATTGAAAAAATCCTTTTCGTCTTTAAAGGCCTTAAGGTCTAAATCCAATTTTTTATCCAAAAATTTACCTGAAATCTCAGTTGCAGCAATATCTAAGGGCCCTGCAAGAATATTATCGAAGCCCAAATTGAACTCGGCAGTTCTTTCTTCAGAATTAAAATCAAAAGTAAGCCCTTGAATTTCGTTCCCCTGATAATTGATATAAGGCAAATTCAGATTGGCTGCTAATTTCTCGTTGCTCTCGTTAAAATTAATTGTAGATCTCAAAGTATCCATTTCCTGGATACCTTCTAGAAAGATATCAGATAGTATGGGGGACTCTATAAAAGACAGGTTAAGTTTCAGTTTTACAGGTTTTTTCGGGTTCTCCATTAATAAAGAGTCTTTAGCATAGCTTTCGAAATGATTCCCCAATGCTTTTGAAATTCGATTTATACTTGCATTGGCCTCCAAACTTCCATTTAAGAATTGGCTTGATATATCTGCAGTGGTTTTTGTAGAATCCACTGCAGATGTAAATTCAAAATTCCCTAAATAGTATGGCTTCTGGTCATAAACAACTAAGCCATCTTTCAATTGGGCAACGAATTCAAATTGAGTAGAATTTCCTTCAAATTGAAGATTGGCTAAAACTTTTGCTCTTAAGTCCTTATCAGTAAGCCCCAGTTTTTGAGTTCTTATTCCCTCTAAATCAAAAATAATATCAACTTTTGAAGAAACGGAGTCCAATTCTAACTCTGAAACAAACTCCATTTGAAGATTTTCATCACTGTAGTCAAATTTCACATCACCTTTACCCCTCTTAAGCGCGCCTTCGATGTTCAATCCTGAAAAGGTGTAAGTGTTCCAACGGATGCTGTCAATAGTGGAAGTTAACTCCGCAGTAAGATCATTTATGGTTTGGCCTTGGCCTTTAGAGGATAGCCTTAAAGAAAGATTGCCCACTTCTGGATTTTGCAATAATTCACCAAGCTTTAAAGAGTTAACCTCTAGATCTATTGCATATTTTAGAAGGGGCTCACTTTGGAAATTACCATTGAGTTTGATAATTCCTTCTGGGATGACCAATTGACTGTTTGTTGAAAAACCTTTAGACTCTTTTTTTAAGCTTCCCTTTAATAAGACACTTTTTGGGATTGAAATTCCTAACTCTTTAGCTGAAATGAATTTAGAAATGTCAAATTGAGAAGATTGTGCCATATACCTTTCAAAATTGAAATTCAATTGATCAATATTCGTTACATTTTCTAATGTTCCTGATAGCTTCACTCGGGTATCCTTTCCCCAGTTGAGGTCGAAGATTGAAATAGTCATCGCCTTTAGACTCCCGTTTACTTCAAAATTTCCTTTGAAATTTTGACTGGCCAGTGCTTTAATTTGGGCATTGGATTTCAATTCTGGTGAAAACAGATAAGCATCTGTAACATTTAATTGTAAATCGGAAACTGCAAGATTAAAAGTAGATTTTAAGGGATCGTCAATTAAGGCTTGGATTGAAGCGTAATTCAAAATTAAGTCCACATAAACTAAACTTTTATTGACTTCGAGTCTTAAATCATTGAGTTCAATTTCATTAGAATTTAAGTTAGCATCCACTCTAAATTCCTTTAATTCAATTCCGCTTTCTTCCTTAAATTGAAAATTATTAAGAGTAAAACTGAGGTCTTCTTCTTTAGAAAGTAGAATGGATTTGGCCTTGAAATTCAAATCTATAACTGAAAGGGCTTCTGTAGAAAATTCACCTTTAACGGGCTGTTTTCCATTTTGAAGAAAGCTCACACTGTTATTCACGACATCAACTTCATCAACTTCCACAGTCCATTTTGGCCATGAAAATGAGTCTTCAGGTTTTTGAGGTTTATTTCTAGGCTCAACTTCAGATTCCGATGGGTTTGAAATTATTTCTATAGCAAACTGACTGTCTCGTAACACAAGATTTTGAAGTGAAATAGTTTGCAGGTTTAAATTTGCGTCTAAATTTGAAAAGGCAAACTCATCCAGAAAGACGTCTGCCTTGGTGTCTTCAGGACTAGAATTATACCTAAAATCGACCTTTTTTAAACTTAAATCATCAACAATAATCCAAGGCAAAGCAGACTCTTCTTCAGTATTCTCGGTTACCAAGGGTTTAAATTGGTCGTAAGTGATACTTGTATTCTCTAGCCTGAGTTCAGACAAATGAAACTTCATCGCCTCTAGATCAATCGATTTACTCTCTAAAGAAAATTTGCCTAAGATGAACTCTGTATCAATCCCTGTCACCTCATCTTGATAGGACAATTGAAACTCTTCAAAAGAAATAACTCCTAAAGAAATATCCAAAGGGGCTTCTTCCTTATTACTTTTAGGATTCTCTTCTGGAGATGACGCAAAAGCATCGATAATAAATTGAAAATTAAAGCCTTCGATAGAGTCTTTTCGACTCAAATTTACTTTCAAGCTTTTCCAATCCACTAGATCAACTTTTAATTGGTTACCAAAGACAATTGGGTAAAGGGGAACATCTGCTTCTAGATACCTTGAATACATAAGAGTATCTTGAGATTTATCTTCCAAAAGAAATTCTTCTATAGTTAAGTTTCCAGAAAAACTTAAATAGAGTTTACCTATTTCAAATTTAGTGTCGATTTTCTCACTGACATAGTTAGTGACTTTCTCAATAATAATGTCTTGTCCCCAAGGACTTCTCACAAACAAAATAAGTAGAATAAAGAGTATAAAAATAGATAGTACTATCCTAGCAAAAATTCGAAGAATCTTTTTGAGCAAGGGTTTAGAACTTGACGTTTTAGAAGTCACTGTATAAAATAATTTCCAAATTTAGAATTTCAACTGATTTTTATGAGGATTAATTCATTTAATTTTAGCTTAAAAGCTTAATTTATATTGTGGTATAAAGTTTTAAACAGAGTATGCGAAATCGATTAAGGAATATAAGATTGGTTTTGTATTTTAGCGGCTCAACCAATATTGCCTAATTCATGGATATAAAATTTAATAAAAACGAAGATCATAATAAACTATTAGTTTCTGACTTAAGAAGCAGATTTGCTAAAGTAAGTTTAGGTGGTGGTGAAAAAAAGATAGAAAAGCAACACAGCAAAGGAAAAATGACCGCTAGGGAACGCATAGATTTTCTTCTTGATGATGCTAAAGACTCCATTGAAATAGGAGCCTTTGCTGGAGACGGAATGTACGCAGATCATGGAGGTTGTCCCGGTGGAGGCGTTGTCGTTAAAATTGGCAAAGTTTCAGGCAAGAAGGTCATAGTTGTAGCCAACGATGCTACAGTAAAAGCAGGTGCCTGGTTTCCTATTACAGGAAAAAAGAATTTGAGAGCTCAAGAAATTTCTATTGAAAATAGGCTGCCTATTATTTATTTAGTAGATAGCGCTGGAGTTTACCTACCCATGCAAGATGAGATTTTTCCAGACAAAGAACATTTTGGAAGAATCTTTAGAAACAATGCGGTAATGAGTAGTATGGGAATCACGCAAATTTCTGCGGTAATGGGAAGCTGCGTTGCTGGCGGCGCTTATTTGCCTATTATGAGCGATGAAGCGATGATTGTAGATAAAACAGGAAGTATTTTCTTAGCTGGTAGTTATCTTGTAAAAGCAGCTATAGGTGAAAGTGTCGATAACGAAACCTTAGGTGGAGCAACTACACATTGTGAAATTAGTGGAGTAACAGATTACAAAGCTAAAGATGACAAGGATGCCCTTACAAAAATTAAGAGAATAGTTGATAAAATTGGTGATTTCGATAAAGCTGGTTTTAACAGAAAAACACCAAAGAAACCAAAATTAAATCCCCAAGAAATTTATGGTTTACTTCCTGATAAAAGAAGTGACCAATACGATATGATGCCTATAATTGAACGTCTTGTAGACGATTCAGAATTCGATGAGTATAAAGCCGGCTATGGCCAAACTATCATCACAGGATACGCCAGAATTGACGGCTGGGCCGTTGGTATTGTTGCCAACCAAAGGAAGCTAGTGAAAACTAAAAGTGGGGAGATGCAATTTGGAGGTGTGATCTACAGCGATTCTGCCGACAAGGCTACACGATTTATAGCCAATTGTAATCAGAAAAAAATACCCCTTGTATTTGTCCAAGATGTGACTGGATTTATGGTAGGAAGCAAAAGTGAACATGGTGGGATTATAAAAGATGGTGCCAAAATGGTAAATGCAGTGAGTAATTCTGTAGTGCCAAAATTTACAGTCATCATCGGTAATTCTTACGGCGCAGGAAATTATGCGATGTGTGGAAAAGCGTATGATCCAAGATTAATTTTTGCATGGCCAAGTGCAGAATTGGCTGTGATGAGTGGAAACTCTGCAGCTAAAGTCCTATTATCTATCGAAACGTCTCGACTAAAAGCTAAAGGCGAGAAAATTACCGAAGAGAAAGAAAAGGAACTTTACGATAAAATTAAAAATGATTATGATACCCAAACGAGTCCATACTATGCTGCGGCAAGACTTTGGACAGATGCCGTTATTGAGCCTTTAGACACTAGAAAGTGGATTTCAAATGGAATAGAAATCGCCAACCACTCCCCTATTACTAAAGATTTTAATTTAGGAGTGATTCAGACTTAATTCTTCTAAAATTTTTAAACAAAAAAGGCGCTACGATTATTACCGGTAGCGCCTTTTTTATGGATTTTTTTTAAAGATTTACTCCACTACAAATCTTTCGGTGAATAATTTTGACTCGGTGTTTACTCTTAAAATATAGAATCCTGAACTTAGATTATCGATTCCGATATTTAATAAGTCATTTTCACTTTTGATTAAAGTGTCAAAAACTAACTGACCGTTCATATTATATATTTTCATAGATGTATTTTCATCTATAGATAATCCAGGCAATTCTAAAGAAATAAAACGAGAAGCTGGATTAGGGTAAACTGTTAGGTTACCGTCTGGATTTATGTTAGAAATTGATAAGAAAACAGTTCCTTCATAAGCACCAAGATAAGTCTCTACATCTTCTCTGAGATTACCCAATAAATCCTGGTCGATTTCTTCCAGTCTAGGCACAACATACTCTAAAGGATTTTCTACATCAGGTGAAATACTAAAATCATTTAATGCTATATCTTGAAATACAGGAGAAAAGCTTACGCTATTTTCATTGGTTTCAGAAAAACTAATAAATTCTGCTAGGTCATTTGTGAATTGCTCAGTTTCTCCCAATCGACGACCGATACTACCTAGGAAACCATTCACACCATCAGCAAATAAAAGGTTGTAATCTGATACCAAAAAACCTCTGTCACTATTACCGTCTACTAAAGCATAAGACCTATACACTTCATCTTCTGTTGAAATAGAATTTGTAATAATATTATTGAACACTTCTGCTGGAGGTTGCCCTGAAGATCCACTTCTTAACTGTATTCCTGCGGAAGGATAGCTCACGGCCTCTTCTGCTTCCAATACTATAGTGTTATGTAATAACCTTGTTAAACCTACATTTCCATCTTGTTCAAAAACCCAAACTCCAAATAAATATAAACTAGGATCTGATGTTGAAGCCGTGAAATTACTCCTCACAAGTCCTGAAATTTTATTATTAGCAATTACTGTTGAATCTCCAGAAATTGTACTTACTTTCATTCCATAAGTAGAACCTATAGTTCCTTCATATTCCACATAGTTTATTGTATTCTGACTAATTTCTCCTGAGCCTGAGTCAATAGTTATTGCGCTTGTGCTCACGGGAAGAACAGGAGAAGCATCTAAGTTGGTAATACTTTCAAAAACATTATTTTGGATTAACATATCCTTATTTCCTAAAGCATTAATCCCAAAAGAACCACTACTTAAATCATGTCCTAAGCTTGTATTACTTCCAAATGAACTATTTACAATTTGGTTATTTGTATCCTCAAAATCTACTCTTCCGAAAAAGTCTGCAGAGGCTAAAAATTGAATACCACTACCAGAATTATCTATAGAAACATTGTCAATAAGGTTATTGCTATTAGTAGCCTCTTGGCTACTTGCATCAGAGACAAAGCGAATTCCTCGTGTTGAAGTTAGTGGTCTTGCACCATTTGCACCTAAAAAAATAGAACAATCTCTTACTATATTAAATGAACATCCTTCGGATGAGGATCCTACAAAACTAAAACCTCTTTCCAGTTCATTGCCAGCATCACTTACATCTCTAATATTTAAATTCTCAAACGTAATGTAGCTTAAGGCATTAATCGTAAAAGCAGCATCACTTGAAGATGAAGTTCCCACAATTTCAAAAAAAACTGAATCTGGTTCTGCTGTAATAATTAAAGGTGAAGTCTCAGAAAGCCCAGGAATTGACTCTAAGGTCAATATTTCGGAATAAGTTCCTGGAACTATTGTAAAAGTAGCACCTCCATCTCCAACACCTTCGGCTTGAAGATCAACTATCATTTGAGTAAAAGTTTCATAGTCAGAGTTCAAATCTCCAACAGTGTATTCGCCAGTCAAGGCTTGTGCAGAAGTTAAAAAACTAGCTAAAAAAAATAAAATAAAATAAAAATGTCTCATGATTATAAATTTAAGTTTCCTAAAGCTAGATATTACTCGCTTAAGGTATAACATAGGGTTTATTAAATAATTCATAAAATATCCGAGCATTGTTTAGGATTTAGCTTTGTTATTTGCTTATTTTCCGATAATGTACAAGAAATAATTCGGCAGATTTATTTCAGCCCAAAACCCTTAAAGTCTCTTATGAAGAAAGCCAACTTATTTTAAGGAAAAGACTTTGATATCAGCATAACATAAAATCATCATTTCGAAAGATTAAAACCAGTGAAATATTTTAAAATGATAAGTGCAGCAGAAATATTTAAAAGAGATTTCGCCTTTTATTTACTGCTAAAAATTGTAATTTTGAGTATATATTAATTCCAACTGAGGTGTGGTTTATAAAAAACTCAATTACAAGAAAAAATTTAATGGCGCTTACAGGGCTTTTTCTATGTTTTTTCTTGGTTATTCATCTGTTAGGTAATTTACAATTACTTCTAGCACCCGATAAAGCGCAGTTACAATACAATTTATATAGTGATTTTCTATCCAATAATATTTTCATCAAAATTATTTCATACGTCTTATATGCTAGTATCTTGGCGCATACTATCGACTCAATTTATCTAAGTATTAAAGCCAAAATAGCGTCGGGTTCTTCGTATGTAATAGATAGAAGAAATAGAGCAAGCAAATGGTATGCTAGACAAATGATGCTTTTAGGTACGATTGTATTTGCCTTTTTAGTCATTCACTTTAAAGACTTTTGGTTCACTTATAAATTTGGTATACTACCCAACGATGCTAATGGAAATAGAGATTTATATGGATTGGTGGTAAATTCATTTCAAGACTTATGGTATGTTATTTTTTATAGCTTAGCCATTTTAGCTTTAGGTTTTCATTTATTACATGGTTTTTTTAGTGCTTTTAGAAGTTTAGGATTATACCATCCAACCTACGATAAACTTGTAAAATCAATAGGGGTTTTATTTGCCTTGGCTATTACGGCTGGTTACGCTATTATCCCTTTTTATATCTATTTAAATCTATAATTATGGCTAAAGAAATTCATGCAAATATTCCTGAAGGAGATTTAAAAGATAAATGGAGCAATTACAAAGCACAAGCAAAACTCGTAAGTCCTAATAACAGAAAAAAATTAGAAATAATTGTTGTTGGTACAGGATTGGCCGGTGCCTCGGCAGCAGCATCTTTAGCCGAAATGGGCTACAAAATTAAAAGTTTTTGTTTTCAAGATTCTCCTAGGCGAGCGCACTCTGTTGCAGCCCAAGGTGGAGTAAATGCGATGAAAAACTATCAAAATGATGGCGATAGCGTCTACAGAATGTTTCATGATACTTTAAAAGGTGGTGATTTCAGGTCTAGAGAAGCTAACACTTATAACTTGGCAGAATGTTCGGCTAGTTTAATAGATCAAGCAGTTGCACAAGGGGTACCATTTGGAAGAGAATATAGTGGTTATCTTAAAAACAGATCGTTTGGTGGCGTTCAAGTTTCCAGAACTTTTTACGCCCGTGGACAAACAGGTCAACAGTTACTTTTAGGCGCTTATCAAGCATTAATGCGACAAAAAGAAATAGGAAGTGTAAAGCTTTACACTCGACACGAAATGTTAGATTTAGTAACCATCGACAATAAAGCGAAAGGCATTATTGCCAGAAATTTAGATACAGGTGAAATTGAACGTCATGGAGCTCATGCCGTTATTTTGGCAACTGGAGGTTTCGGGAAAATTTATTACTTGTCTACTTTGGCTATGGGATGCAATGCTTCTGCAATATGGCGAGCTCATAAAAAAGGAGCTTTGATGGCCAACCCAAGTTGGACACAAATTCATCCTACTTGTTTACCTCAAAGCGGTCCTTACCAATCCAAATTAACTTTAATGTCCGAATCTTTAAGAAACGATGGACGAATATGGGTACCAAAAGCAACTAACGATATAAGATCACCTATTGAGATACCTGAAGACGAACGAGATTATTACCTTGAACGTAAATATCCAACTTTTGGAAATTTAGCTCCTCGCGATATTGCTTCAAGAGCGGCAAAAGAACAAATTGATATTGGAAAAGGAGTTGGCCCTTTACGAAATGCCGTTTATTTAGATTTTGCTCACGCCATCAACGAATACGGAAAAGATATAATTGCCGAACGCTATGGCAACCTATTTAATATGTATCAAAAAATAACTGGTATTAATGCTTATAAAGAACCCATGAAAATTTCTCCCTCTGCTCACTTTTCGATGGGTGGACTTTGGGTCGATTATGATTTGATGACCACAATCCCGGGACTTTTTGCTATAGGTGAGGCTAATTTTTCAGATCATGGCGCTAATAGATTAGGAGCCAATTCGCTACTGCAAGCCTGCGTAGACGGCTACTATATTGCCCCTTGTACCTTACAAAATTATTTATCTGATCAAATTCAAGTTGAAAAAACACAAATTGATCATCCAGCTTTTCAAGAAGCTGAAAGGCTGGCAAAAAAGCAATTAGAAAACTTTGTTGAATCAAAAGGAAACAAAACCGCAGAAGAATTTCACCGTGAGATTGGAAAAGTATTATATGATAAATGCGGGTTATCTCGGTCGGAACAAGAATTAAAAAAAGCAATTTTACAAATTCAAAATTTGCGAGAAGAATTTCAACAAAACTTACTCGTTCCAGGTGACGCTAACGAGATTAATAGTGAATTAGAAAAGGCTGGAAGAGTGAGTGATTATATGGAATTAGCAGAATTAATGTGTGTAGATGCTTTAGAGCGAAATGAATCTTGTGGAGCACATTTTAGAGAAGAATTCCAAACCGAAGATGGAGAAGCTGAACGCAATGACGATGATTATGCTTATTCAGCAGCTTGGGAATGGAGCGGAAAAGCTTCAAAACCAATTTTAAATAAAGAACCCCTTCATTTTACATATGTTCAACCTTCAAAACGAAGCTATAAATAGAAGCAATTATGAAAATATATTTGAAGATATGGCGACAAAAAGATCAAAAAGCCAAAGGCAAATTAGTATCCTATTCATTAAATGAAGTAGATGCAAAAATGTCTTTTCTTGAAATGTTAGATATGCTTAATTTGCAACTAGCCAAAAAAGGTGAGCGTCCTGTTGAATTTGATCACGATTGCCGTGAAGGAATTTGTGGTCAATGCGGTGTTATGATTAATGGGATTGCACATGGCCCCTTAAAAAAAACCACTACCTGTCAACTACATATGCGCTCTTTTAAAGATGGTGATACTATATATGTAGAACCCTTTAAATCAAAAGCCTTTCCTATGATAAGAGATTTAAAAGTAGACCGTTCTAGTTTTGATGAAATTATTGCTGCTGGCGGGTATATTTCTGTCAATACTGGTCAAGCACCTGAAGCTAACAGTATACCAATCACGCATCAGGAAGCAGAATCTGCTTTTAATTCAGCGGCCTGTATAGGATGTGGAGCTTGTGTAGCAACTTGTAAAAATGCTAGTGCAGCACTATTTACATCCGCAAAAATCACACAGCTTGCAAATTTACCACAAGGAAAAAAGGAAAGTAATCAAAGAACAATAAATATGGTGAATCGGATGGAAGAACTCGATTTTGGACATTGTACAAATACAGAAGCTTGCCAAGTAGAATGTCCTCAAGATATTTCAGTACTTAATATCGCTCGTATGAATTATGAATACAATAAAGCAAAACTGAAAAAATAAAACGCAGAATTTTATAAAAAAATCAATCAATTATTGCTTTTTTCGGTATAACTAAAAGCTTTAAAAGGCAAAATTTAATCTAAAAATTTCGGATACTATTTAAATTTATCCCTTAGTAATCAACAGATAAATATCTTAATACATGAACTCAACGCCTAAAAACCTTCAAGTTATTTTTGAAGATAATCACCTTATTGTCATCAACAAACGGCCTGGCGATATTGTGCAAGGAGACAAGACTGGGGATATGCCCTTAAGTGAAGTGGTAAAACTGTATTTAAAAGAGAAGTATAATAAACCTGGAGAGGCCTACTTAGGAGTTGTGCATCGGTTAGATAGACCAACGAGTGGCGTTGTGGTATTTTCAAAAACCTCCAAAGCACTTTCAAGGTTAAATAAAGCTTTCGCCAATAGAGATACACATAAAGTCTATTGGGCTATAGTCAAAAATAAACCTAAATCAGAATCAGCTAGGCTGGTGCATTATCTCAAACGCAATACAAAGCAAAATAAATCCTATGCGCATATCAAACCTGTAGAAGATTCTAAAGAAGCTGTTCTCAGCTATCAAACAATTCAATCTTTAGATAATTACCATGTGTTGGAAATCACTTTGGAAACCGGTAGACACCATCAAATAAGAAGTCAATTATCTGCTATAGGCTGTCCGATAAAGGGAGATTTAAAGTATGGATTTGACAGGAGCAATAAAGATGCTAGTATTCATCTACACTCCAAAAAATTGACGATTACTCATCCAGTCCGCAAAGAAGATATCAGTTTTGAAGCTAAATTACCAGATGACGTCTTATGGAACAGTTGCAAGGCATAATTCATTTTTGAACACTTATATTTGAACAAAATTTATCCGATGAAGAAAAACATTGCCGTTGCGATGGGAGGCTATTCTAGTGAAGCTGAAATTTCCTTAAAAAGTGGTGAAGTAGTTTATAAGCACCTTACAAAAAATGAAAATTACAGGGTTTACAGAGCTCAAATCTTAAAAAATGGCTGGACTATAAAAACAGATGTAGGTGAAGAAATTCCTATAGATAAATCCAATTTTTCGGTAACTATACATGGAGAAAAAATTTACTTCGACTGTGTTTTTAATACGATTCATGGGACACCAGGAGAGGATGGTCTCTTTCAAGGTTATTTACAAACTCTTGAAATTCCACAAACGGCTTGCGATTACTACCAAGCAGCTCTTACTTTTAATAAACGCGATTGTATTTCTGTGCTTAAAGCTTATGGAATCAAGACTGCAAAAAATATTTACGTCAATAAGGGAGATGATATAAATCCCTCAGCAATAGTGGAGCATGTTGGGTTACCTTGTTTTGTTAAGGCTAATAGAGCAGGAAGTAGCTATGGCATATCAAAAGTGAAACACGAGGATGATATCCTAACCGCTTTAGAACACTCTTTTAAAGAAGATAATGAAGTTATTATTGAGTCTTTTTTAGACGGAACCGAAGTTAGTGTTGGAGTTATCAATATCAAAGGGAACGTACAAGCGCTTCCTGTGACAGAGATTATCTCTGAAAATGAATTCTTTGACTTTGAAGCTAAATATTTAGGAAAATCTAAGGAGATCACACCCGCCAATATAAGCGAAGCTCAAACCAAGGACGTAAAAGATCAAGCAGTGAGGATTTTTAAATTATTAAAACTTAAAGGCCTTACCAGATCCGAGTTTATTTTTCATAATAACGAACCTCACTTTTTGGAATGCAATGCTTGTCCTGGACTAACGGAAGCAAGCATTCTGCCTCAACAAGCTAAAGCAGCGGGAATCTCACTTCAGGAATTATTTACCAATGCTGTGGAAGTCGCTATTGAAAATTTTGAAAGTTAGTTGACTTTTGAGTAATTTACACTAAATTCTAATTATGAAACGTGCCGTTTTTCCAGGATCTTTCGATCCCATTACTATAGGCCACTACGATATCATTATGAGAGGACTAACCCTTTTTGATGAAATTATACTAGCTGTTGGCGTTAATGCTGAAAAAAAATATATGTTCACGCTTCAAAAACGCAAATCTTTTCTTGAAGAGACGTTTAAAGATGAACCCAGAATTAAAGTAGACACTTATAGCGGTCTAACTGTCAACTACTGTAAAGAAAAAAATGCTGACTTTATCCTTCGGGGGTTAAGAAACCCCGCTGACTTTGAATTTGAAAAAGCCATTGCTCACACCAATAGGAAACTCGAGAAAATTGAAACTATATTCTTACTCACCTCAAGCGGAAAAAGCTTTATCTCGTCTTCCATCGTTAGAGATATCATTAGAAATAATGGTGATTATTCCGGTTTTGTTCCAGATTCTGTTATCGTTAAATCTTAACTTATGAAACTCATACTACTTATTTGTACGCTTTTAATATCTGTTTTAGGGGTGTCCCAAACTCATCTAAGTCTTGAATTGTATGGGCCTGTTTACGATATTGAAAATCCAGATTTTAAAGTCGATCTCAATCAAGAATTCAAAGCCGTGTTTGATGTGGCCAGCATATCCAACTCTAAAGAAAATCGAAATCGTAAATTTGAAACTGTAGCCCGGTATTTAAGGCTTCATCAAGCAAAGGAATTGGAAAATAATTCAGTAAAAGCGGCTTTAGTGGTTCATGGCTCCGCGATTTTTGACTTGCTCACTCATGAGGAATATTCCAAACACCACAAGCAGGAAAATCTTCAAAATCCCAACTATGATTTATTAAGTACTCTCACTGAAAATAATATTGAAATTATCCTATGCGGACAAACTTCAAAACACAGATCCATCTCTAAAAAGGGATTACACCCTGATGTCAAAATTGCATTATCGGCTATGTCTGCACTTATCCAACTTCAAAATGAAGGGTACGCCCTTATTAATTTTTAAAATCAACTATTATGAAAATACTACTTACTAGTTTACTCCTTTTATGTGCCTTAAATCTATTTTCACAAATGGATAAGCAGCTTTTAAAAGACATCAAATCTATTGAAGATCAAGTCATCGAATGGAGGCATGATTTTCACGAGAATCCTGAATTGTCTAACAGAGAATTCGAAACTGCTAAGAAAATTGCTAAACATTTAAAAAGTTTAGGGTTGGAAGTACAAACGGAAGTGGCTTATACTGGTGTTGTTGCGACTCTTAAGGGGGATCAACCTGGAAAAGTGGTGGCTTTAAGGGCAGATATTGATGCTTTACCCGTCACAGAACGCAATGACTTGCCTTATAAAAGCGAGGTGATAACCACATTTTTAGGAACTGAAACTGGGGTGATGCATGCGTGTGGCCACGATACGCACACCGCCATTTTAATGGGAGTTGCTGAAGTCCTTTCAAAAAATAAACATCTGATAAATGGGAGTGTAAAATTTATATTTCAACCTGCGGAAGAAGGTCCACCACCAGGAGAACAAGGAGGAGCTAAACTGATGATAAAAGAAGGTGTTTTAAAGAATCCAGAGGTAGATGCCATTTTTGGTCTTCATATTAATTCATCAACTCCTGTAGGAACCATAAACTATAAACCTGGAGGAACTATGGCTGCTGTAGAACGTTTTGTTATTCATGTTAAAGGAAAAGGAACCCATGGTTCTACTCCATGGACAGGCGTAGATCCTATTCTAATCTCTGCAAAAATAATTGATGGTTTACAAACCATCATAAGTCGTGAAGCCAAATTAGTTGACGAGCCTGCGGTAATTACGGTTGGTAAAATCACTTCTGGAACCCGATTTAACGTTATACCAGAAACTTCAGAAATGATAGGAACTGTGAGAACTTTGGATGCAGATATGAGAACAATGGTCATAAAACGCATGACTGAAATGGTCCCTGCCATCGCCAAAACTTATGGTGGAGATGCTGAGATAGAGTTTCAAAACAATACGGCCGTGACTTTCAACGATTTGGAATTGACAGCCCAAATGTTACCCACTCTTCAAGGTCTTGCTGGCGATGATAAAGTAAAGCTTGTAAAAGCTATTACAGGTGGAGAAGATTTCTCTTTCTATCAAGAAGAAATTCCTGGATTTTACTTTTTCCTAGGCGGCATGACTCCAGGGAATCAAACCCCTTATCCGCATCACACCCGAGATTTTAAGGTAGATGATGCTGGTATGCTTTTAGGAGTAAAAACCATGTCTCAACTTGCTATCGATTACCTTAATAACTAATTCAAAAGGTTTTAGAAGGCATAGTTGAGTGAAAAGCTACCGAAATAATTTCTAGGCTCGCCGGGATAAAAGTATCTCGGCTCATTTCCCCCAAATGCTCCAGCATTGGTGACAATGCTTGAAGCATATTTTTCGTTGAATGCATTATTGATTCCAAAACTTAGCCTTGCTGAAATTTTATCAAATACAGGGAATTTGTATTCTAATTTTACATTAGAAAAAGCATAAGACTCAGCGAATTCTGTATTGGCATCATTCACTGGGATTTCTGATACAGAATTGGTTTGAAAATAAAAATAGAGTTGATTATTGATTTGAGCATCCACTCCAAAACTGAATTGTTGTGAAGGAACCCCTGTGAGGTCATTTCCAGAAAAAGAGTCGCCTTGATCTTCAAATTCATTGAATTCGTAGAAGTTAAAGCTTCCTGTCACATAAGGTTGAAGCTGTAGCCAAGACCCATAATCTAGATTGGACTTAAAGGAAAACTCAACCCCTGGATGTGAGGTTGAACCTGCGTTGATACCCACAAATCTATCTTCTGCCACACGTCTGGCTACCAGTAAGTTTTCAACATCCATGTAATACGCATTAACCTCGGTATATAATTTATCCCCAAACCAACGGGCTTTGTAGCCTACTTCATAATTCCATCCCGTTTCTGGCTCTAGATCTGTATTAAAAACGCCCTCTTCGGTTAAGCTCTGTTCTACCGTTGGCACAGAAAACCCCCGACTTACAGATGCTGATACTTTTTGATTTTCTGCTAGTGAATAGGTAGTCACTACATTAGGTAACCATACTTGATCGTAGCTATACTCTCCAGTTTGTGAGTTTTGTGAATTAGAGAGCTTATCTTCAATCTCATAACTTGTTTTATTTGTAGCCAGACCTAATTTTAAGTTTAATTTTCTAGAGAGTAAAACATTCAGGGTTGAAAAAGCCTCTATGTATTGCCGATTCTGGTCCAAATCTGATACTATATTTCCCTGTAAGTAACCTTGACCATTGTTGTCTCGGTATCTATTTTCGAAAGTTGAAACTTCATAATCATCTCTTAAAAATTCACCCCCTAGAGTTAACTGAGCTGAATTACCAAGTAAAACAAACTCAAACTCACTGGTATGTCTAATCCCAATTCCAATATTATTATTTTCCAAAATATCAAAAGGTCTTGGTTCAAACGCCTCTCTAAAGTTGGTAAAAATCGATGTGTTTTGTGTGATATTTGAAGCTAATTCTGTCGTTAAGTTAACGCCAAAAATACCACGTGTATAAGACTCAAAGCCTTGCGCCTGTCCCCACGTAAACGCAGCCTGAGTGGGATCTTCCTCAAAACTAGACCTGCTTAAAGAACTAGGTATAAACCCTTTTAATTGAATGACTTGACCCACAAATTGAAGTCTGGAATGCGTACTGAGTTGTGCTTCAGAGTTTAGAAAATAAGACTCTCGTTGGTAGTTACTATTGTCTCTAAATCCACCAGCACTTAAGTTGTTATAAGTTAGATTGATTTTCTTATTTCCATCCGAAAGATTGATAGAATAGTTTTGTTTTAAAAGATCGAAGCTTCCCACTAAAAATTCAGACTCTAGATAGTTCTCCTCTTTTAAGACTGATTTTAGCTGAATAACCCCACCTAATCCTGCTCCAAATTCAGTGGCTTGTGGTCCTTTAATCACTTTCACCTCAGCTATAGTCGTAAGATCTATATCGTGCAAAATAGAGGTTCCGTTGGCGGTGCTTAAAGGAATATTGTTGTAATAAAGCTTAAGCCGGTTAGTTTCAAACTGGGCTCTTGCTCCTATACCCCTTATATTGATTTTGGTGGTATTGATTCCTCCTTGTTGCATATACACTCCAGGAATTTTATTAAGAATTGGAGTGATTGTCGTTTGATTGGACTGTAATAACTCGTCTTGATTAAGCAAAGACACATTGGCGTCTTGCTGGTAATCCCTCTCCATGTCAACCGAAGTCTTCAATTTAACTTCCTGTAGAGAGGTCGTGTCTTTTTGGGTTTGTGAAAAAATTATTCCTGAATATAAAAACAGGAGAATGTTAAGATATCTCAAGTGTGTGTTTTTTAGCCTCAAAAGTAATTATATAGATGAAAGTTTATTCTAAAAAACTACTAATGTTGACATATTGACTCTTCTATAATGTCGTTCTCCTTATTTTCAGCTATTGTGCCTCCAAACCCGTCAATTCTAAGGCAACCAAATCAAATTTTTACCTTGCTGATAAAAGGTCTTTATTAGTAGCACATAATCTAACGGGGAATCGAAATCTGTGTAAAAAAGAGAGAATATTATTCCCGAGGCTTCGGGATTGTCGAAGTTTGAAACTTCATCGTATAAAGTGACCTTAATTCTCTCCTTTGTTCTTTCTGATTAATAACTAAAACCAAGTATTTTTTTAGAAATCAAACTTAAGATGCGTGAAGTGTACGGCTAGTTTTGTGTTTATCCAAAAATTTAGTATTTTTAGACGTAAAACTAATAATTAGGTAGTTTTAGGCAGCCTTAAACCATATACATAAACGTTGTTTCATCAATTAGAGCGCTGCTTTCAAACTTGATAAAAACACAAAGAATAATTATGAATAAGATATTTTTAATATTGATTTTTTATTTAGTCAGTTCCTCAGTATTTGGACAAGAAACTCAGAGAAATGAAACTTTAAATCTAAAATCATCGAATAATTGCATCAATAAAAAAAGAATAGAAATAAAAGCATTTGAAATAGATAAAGGTTGGGGATTTGATATTTTAATAAATGGTAAAGTATATATTCATCAGATAAACATCCCTGCCATAAGCGGATCTAAAACGTTTAAAACGAAAATAAATGCTTTAAAAATTGCTGAAATAATGAAGCAAAAAATATGCGATAATATTTTACCACCAACAATTACGAAAGATGATCTTGACAAACTAATAACTAAAAACCAAAAACATACTCATGAGTAAATCATTTCAACCTAAAATAATAGTCATTTTATTTTTCTGTGCATTTATTTCTTTTAATTCTGCAATGTCGCAAATAGGTACTTGGACACAAAAATCAAATTTTGCTGGTTTTGCTAGAGCAAGAGCAATTAGTTTTTCCATAGGTACAAAAGGGTATATAGGTACTGGTCGAGGAGAGAATAATATGGATGCAATAGATTTTTGGGAATACGACCCACAAAATGATACTTGGACACAAAAAGCTGATTTAGGTAATACCGGAAGAATTGGTGGGACAGGCTTTTCTATTGGAAATAAGGGCTATGCTGGAATAGGAGCTTCAAATGGCCAACCAAAAAGCGATATTTGGGAATACAACCCGCAAAATAATACTTGGGTTCAAAAAGCCTTTTACCCAGGTATTGGAAAGTCAAATGCTGTAAGTTTTAACATTGGTAATTTTGGTTATGTAGGAACTGGAAGTCCTTCAGGCACGATAGGTAACGAAACAAAAGATTTTTGGGAATATAATCCTGCAAATAATTCTTGGTCACAAAAAACTGATTTTGGTGGAATTCAAAGAAATAGAGCAATAGGGTTTTCTATAGGGACGAAAGGTTATATTGGAACTGGATATCACTTTGATGGTACTAGACCAATTTCTTTTAATGATTTTTGGGAATACGATCCACAAAATAATACTTGGACAGAAAAGGCAAGTGTTCAAGAATTAGAGAGAAACAATGGTGTTGGTTTTTCAACTGATTCAAAAGGATATATAGGCATGGGGTATAATTATAAAACTGATTTTTGGCAATATGACCCCAATACTAATTCTTGGTTGCAAGTTTTATCGTTTAGTGGAGAAGGAAGACTCTTTGCTTCATCTTTTTCAATTGGAAATAAAGGCTATATTGGTATGGGATATTCTGTTGGCACAAACGGAACTATATTATATAACGATTTATGGGAATATGAAGAACAACCTCTTAGTTTATTAGAGATTGAGCTTCAAAATAAATTAAAAGTTTATCCCAATCCAACAACAAATATTATAAACATATCAACAGATTTAAATATTATCGAAATTATTGTTTTTGATTCACAAGGAAAAGAGCAGTTAAAAACTACAAAACATACAGGAATTAATATTAGTAGTTTTTCATCTGGGACATATTATTTAAACATCAAAACGGCAACAGGAGAAACCGTAAAAAAAATCATTAAAAATTAAATAATTTATATTATGCTAAAATTAGCACTAAGAAGAACTGAGATAAAAAACAACTCTTTTCTACTTTAATTTGAAACACGAGTAGTCTAAACTTAGAGATTCGCATTTGTGATTCACTGAGTTTTTTTATTGTTTATTCTTCTACCTTTCTTGGAAAAAAAAGAAACCTTCAACTTTATAACCAACGTTAAAACCAATGGTTTTTGCAAACTCGCTGGTCTTCTAATCCAATGTGATTGATAAGCCATTGAAGGCCATTGACTAACTATTGATTTGCTTGCTAGCAGCTATAAATCAGCATTTTAATAGGTGTTTGGAGGTTGTTCTTTAAGGATTTATGATAGAGTGTGCTCTACTATTATGATTTAAGAGGTAAATTAATTATACACAAGATTTCACCATTTATTAAAGCATGTTTTTAATGTTAATATTTTTAGGACGATGAAAAAATCACTAAGTTTATACTAACACTAAAATGGGAATAGCACAACTTGTTGTGTTATTAATACGTTGCAAGCAATTCCTCTTTTTTCGGTAAGGAAAATAATTACTTTAAGTTAACTTTTAGGCCTCAAAAAAAAGAAAGATGCATCTGAAAATAATAAATAAAAGCATATGATTTTCAAAACATTGAAAAAACGGTACTTAGAATCGTAAAGACAGCAACAAACAGGTGACAAATAATTATAAAAAGTAAACTTTTTTGACTAACGAAATACTCACATTAATGTAGAATCTATGGAAATGTTAAAATCATTCAAATGCTTTATTTCTTCACCTGGGGACTGTGAAAAGGAAAGAGAAATTTGCCAAACCGTAATCGATAGAATAAATACAGGTGCTTTAGCTACACATCTTAAAATTAATTTTCAACCCTTTATGTGGGAATATGATGTTCTACCTGATATGGGGCGAAATGGGCAAGAAATTATTGACGAATATATTGAAAAATCCAATTACGATATTTTCCTTGGAATAATGAAAAATCGATTTGGTCATGCAACGGAAAAGGCTGGCAGTGGTACTGAGCATGAATTTAATGATGCGTTAGAGCGTAAAAAGAATTCAGAGAATTCAATTCCAAGAATTTTATTCTTTTTCGGCAAGAAGAATGTTGATTTAAATAATCCGAAAATAGATGAGATTTTAGAACAACATAAAAAAGTAAAACAATTTAAGTCTAGAATTAGTAATAATGGTATTTATATTGATTTTGAATCAACTGATTTATTTGAAGAAGCTTTAGAAAAAAAACTTAACTTGTTTATCTCTGAATTATCACCTCTAAGTAATCCAAATGAAAAAATTAAAGAGGTAGATACAGTACTTAAACAATTAGAACACGACTTAAATGAGTCACTTAAAACATATAATGAGAAAAGTCCTGTTTGGATTGACCCCATTATAAGTACGAAACGTGAAATCCCAACTAATCCGACAAAAAACGAAGAAAATAGAGTTGGTTTAAAATCGTTTATCGAAACACCAACTAACATAATAATTAAAGCACCATCAGAATTCGGTCTTACTTCATTAGCCCATTACTTAAAAATGAATGCTTGGAAAGCTGGGAAAACATTTGTTTATATTGATTCTAAAAAAACCAAAAGACATAAAATAGTAAGGGATATTCTGAATGAAGTTCAAAATTATTATTTTAAAACTATCCCAAATATTGATTGTATAATTCTAGATTCGGTTTGTTTTGAAGAACATGGTATTATGCAGATGATAAAAAATATTTGTGATGAGTATAAAAATATCCCATTAATACTTCTTAATACTCTCGACAACAACTTTTTTCTTAAATCAGATGAAGATGATAAAGTTGAAATAAGAAGAACATTCACTTCATTATATCTTCTCCCTTTGCCTCAAACAGAAGTCAGAAAAGTTGTTACAACATACGCAAAATCAAAATCATTTATAGAAGATAATGAAACCACACTGACTAAGGTTACAAAGGATTTGGAAACTTTGAACATGCATAGAACAGTTAAAAACTGTATATCAATTTTGAGAGCAAGTTCCAAAATGGTTGATGATTACAGCCCTATTAACAGAACCAAATTATTAGAAACAATTTTAAATGGTGTTTTCCAAGACTATGAATTACCAACATATCATGACGAAAAGCCAGATGTAAAAGATTGTAGTTTTGTTTTAGGGTTTTTATGTGAGTTGTTAGTTATAAGGAAAGATTTTGAATTTAGTGATAAATATTTTATAGATGAGTTGACTAATTTCTGTGGCGAAAATTATATTACACTTAATTTAAATTATCTTTTAAATGCTTTAAAGGATAATTCAATAGTTGGGAGTACAAGTTCAAATTCTAATTATTTTAAGAATTCATATTGGGTATTCTATTTTATTGCACAAAGAATGAATATGAACCAAAAATTTCGTGAAACAATTTATCGTGACAAAAGATACATCGATTACCCTGAAATAATTGAATTTTATACAGGAATAGATAGAAATAAGGAAGATGCACTCATTGTATTAAGCAAGGACTTAGAAGACACTTTACTAACAGTGAGGACCAAGGTGAATATTCCAAATAATTTAAATCCATTTAAAGCAATTCAATGGAATCCCGACATTCCAACTTTGGAGAAAGAAGAAGAAAAAATTGGGGTAAATGTGATTTCATCAGGCTTGCCTGATGAAGTAAAAGATAAATATGCGGACAAGCATTACAATCAAACTAGACCCTACAATCAAGTATTCAACACCGTAATGAGGGACTACTCTGTATTAGTTTTAATGCGTCAAATTTCTGCAACTTCAAGAGCGTTAAGAAATAGCGATTTTGTTACTGATACAAACCTTAAAAAAGAATTATTAAATAAAATTATTCAAGGATGGAATGAGATTAATAAAATATTAATAGTGTTAGCTCCATTCCTTGCGGATAATGGAAATGTAGCATTTGAAGGTGCAAGATTTAATCTAGACGAAGACGATTTTAAAATTGATGACCCAGTTCAAAAAAGAATTGCTGTATTATTAGCTGTTCCTACAAATATTGTGCGAATTTTCAAAGATGACATATATTCTATTAAGATTGGGCCACTTTTAATTGATAAAGCCCAAAGCGAATCGAATAGTTTAATTAAACATGAACTCATGATATTGATAGTTGCTGAAAGACCTAAAAAATGGCGTGAAGTAATTAATAATTACATAGTCAGTCTGGAGAAAAATTCATTTTTCCTTTCAGACATATTATCTGTGTTAAATTTCAATATTGACTACAAAGCTACTGAGTTAGAAGTTGTACAGATATTGAAAATGTTAGCTAAAAAGTGCAGGGCAAAACATATTTTTAAAAATAATAATCCTGACATTGGGTTAATTAATAGACTAGATAAATTAGAGAAGGGTTCAAAGTATTAGTTTCTGAATACGATTTGCCTAAGAAAAACAAAAACGGTGCGTGGGCTATTAACAAGACAATTATTGCATTAAAAAAATGTTTAGAACCGTCAGCTGGTAACAGCACCTTTAAAAAAATTGGTGGTTTAACTCTTCGCATGACAGCTTTATGGTTCAACAAACATTTGTACTTTCAACCTATACGCTATATAGCCAAGTCGTTATTTAAATTTAAAAAACAAATACATGAATAATCTTGAAAAAAAAGAATTTGTTAAGCTAACGAATGTGTTATTTACTGAATCAATTAATGCTGAGGAAAAACTTGAATTAGATAATTCACAATTTATAAATTGGATAATTGGTCTATCTTCAGCAGGTTTTCTTTTTATATTTTCTAATCTTAAGGTTTTTAAAAGCTTAATTCCCGAATTGAAAAATTTTGTAAGCTCTTTATTTATTGTGGTTATGATAACTTTCTTATCTACCATTTTATCTGGTTTGATTTACAAAATTTCTAAAACAAAACTATTAAAAGCATATCTGTTCATCCGAACATTTATTGGATTGCAAAACTCCTCATTACAAAATAAACCAGACAAAATAAAAATTGAAACTGAATCAGATGAATGGAAAGTCTTTAGTAAAATTTATGATTTAAAATATTTGCCAGATAAAAATAGAGTAGAAAAATCTGTTTCTAAAAAAACTGATACTAATCCTTATAAATGTATTTGTAAAACAACATATGTAATTTGCATTATTGGATTTATTATAGAATTCTTTTCGATTTTCATATTGTTTTATAAAACAGCTACTGTTTAATGAACCCTGGATTCAAGCTATAAAAAAAACCACTAAATTTATACTATAATTGAAATAGGTATAACACAACTTATTGTGTTGTACTAATGTTATATGCCATTGAAAAAAGCCAGCTGCACAAGCAAAGAATGCTATCGCACATATTGCTTTTTTAGCCCACCTAAAAACAATAGACTAAATTGACAAATATCCTCTTGCTTTTATTACATTTGTCATTATTTGTCAAGTTAATAAATGAACAATGAATAAGTTTGGAGACCTTATCAGAGCCAAAAGAGAAGAACAAGATATGCTCTTGCGTCACCTTTCGGCAGAGCTGGATATAGATACCGCTCAACTGAGCAAAATAGAAAGAGGGGAACGAACTGCGAAACGTGAACACGTTCACCAACTCATTAAAATTTTCAAGCTCAACGAAACAGAAGCAAAAGCACTATGGTTAGCCGACCAAGTGTATGCGGTTGTGGCAGATGAAAATGAAGCTTTAAAAGCGTTAATTGTAGCAGAAAAAGAAGTAAAATATCAAAAGAAATTGAGTAGCTAATGGCTTATAAAATTTGCCGAAATATTGATGAATGTGGCGACCAGCTAAAAGTATTAATTGATGCTTTTGCTAAGGAATATACTGATTATAAGAAAGGTACTTACAGTGAGGCTCAAGTTAGAATTGATTTTTTAAACCCCTTACTAAAATGTTTTGGTTGGGATGTAGATAATGAAGCTCGAAAAACACAACTATTTAGAGAGGTTATACAAGAAGAATCTATTGATGTTGAGGAAGAAGATAAAATAACTAAAAAGAACCCAGACTATACTTTAAAACAGTTCGGACAACGTTCCTTATTTGTAGAGGCGAAAAAAATATCTATAGATATTACAACTGAAAAAGCACCCGCCTTTCAAACACGAAGATATGGCTGGAGTGCCAACTTGCCGTTTTCTGTTCTTACCAATTTTGAGCACTTAGTTTTTTATGACTGTACTCTAAAACCAGAATTAGAAGATCTTGCTTCTCATAACAGATACAAGACATTTCACTACACTGAGTTTCTTGAAAACTTAAAAGAGATATACTTTTTACTCTCATTTGAAGCAGTTAAGTCAGGTAGTTTAGCTGCAGTTGATACTGGTGATCTAAAAGGTGAAGAGACTTTTGATAATCATTTCTTAAATCAAATAGAAAATTGGAGACAAGTTCTTGCTGAAAATGTAGTAGAAAACAATGTAGGTTTATCTCAAGATGATATTAACTTCCTTATCCAAAGAATGATTAATAAAATCATATTCTTAAGGATATGTGAGGACCGAGAAATTGAGAAGTATGAAACGCTTAAAAATATTACCACTTATGACGAACTAAAAGAGCTTTTCATAACCTCGGACAACAAGTATAACTCTGGTTTATTTTCTTTCATTGAAGATGATTTGGCACAACAAATAACCATTGATGACCAAATACTAATTGATATTTTCTCCGAGCTTTATTACCCTGTAAGCCCTTATGATTTTTCTGTTATTGATTCAGATATTTTAAGTCAAATATATGAGAAGTATTTAGGGAATAAAATCGAGTTAGCAGCCGACTATTCAGTTTCAATAGTACAAGAACCAGAAGTAGTTGCTTCTAACGGTGTTGTGCCTACACCTAAAAGGATTGTCAAACAGATAGTAAGCGAAACGTTAGATAATTTATATACTGACTCTGATTTTGATGATTCTTTAGATTTAAGAATAGCAGATATATGCTGTGGCTCAGGTACATTTTTACTTTCTGTTTTTGATTACATTCTACATTACCGAGAAGCTTATTACTTAGAACAAGAAGATTTAGAAGATGATTGTTTAACAGAATTATCAGAAGGTCAATTCAGTTTATCATTATCTGAGAAACATACAATTCTGACTAATAACATTTTCGGAGTTGATATAAATCCTTATGCAGTTGAAGTAGCTCATTTTAGTTTGCTTCTTCGTTTGATTGAAAACGAAAATGCTGTTTCCATTCAAAGTTTTTTAGATAGGACAGGAGAGAAAGTATTACCTAACCTTGACAATAATATTAAGTGTGGTAACTCACTTCTTGATGATAGCTACTTTGAGTTTAATGAAGAAGCTGAAGACAATGACGAATTACTATTTAAAATTAACCCATTCAACTGGATAGATGAATTTCCATTTTTGGAAGAAGATAAAGGTTTCAATGCTATAGTTGGAAATCCACCTTATGTAAGGATTCAAAACTTTGTAAAATATTCACCCGAAGAAATTGAATATTACAGAAGTACGATGTCTCCTTATACATACTCAAAGAAAGATTTATTTGACAAGTATTACCTTTTTATTGAAAGGGCTATAAACCTTCTTTGTGAAGGTGGTCGAGTTGGCTATATCGTTCCTCATAAATTTTTCATAGTAAAAGGAGGCAAGAAATTAAGAGGTTTTATTACTGATGCAACTTCTTTAGATAGAATTATACATTTTGGTGTAACACAGCTTTTTCCCAATAGAAGCACCTATACAGCTATTGTTGTATTCGTTAGAGAAGCTAAAGAAAAACTTGAATTTAGTAGAATTGATAATCTATCTTCAATAGATATTTTTGAAACTACACCTGTTATAGCCTATGATAATGACGGTTTTGGTTCAGCACCTTGGGTTTTTGTGTCTGAAACGGCAGCGAAGCTATTCCATAAAATTATATCAAATGGAACTATTGCTTTAAAGTCCGTTGCTGAAATTCCAGTTGGCCTGCAAACAAGTTCAGATCCAATTTATATTTTCACACCAACCAAAGAGAATGCTACTCACTTCTATTTTTCGAAAGACGAGACAGAATATAAAGTTGAGAAAGGAATATGCAAACCCTCATTATATGATGTTAGTTTCAATGGTTTTGATACTGTAGCAGCAAATGGACAAATGATATTCCCTTATGAGATTGATGGATATACAGCAACGGTAATTTCTGAAGTAGATTTCCAAAATAATTATCCAGACTGTTGGGCTTACTTAAACCTATTTAAAGCTAAACTTGAAAAACGAAGCATTAACGGAAATGGGCCTAAATGGTATCAGTACGGAAGAAGTCAAAGCTTGACAAAGTTTCACAATGCAGACAAAATCGTCTTTCCTGTATTATCTCAAAAGCCCAGCTATATAATTGATGAAACAAACTTTCAATTTACTGGTGGTGGCAATGGTCCTTATTATTCTATAACTTCAAATTCCAATTACTCTATTTATTACTTAGCAGGTCTTTTATCTCACCCAGTTTTGGAAGCAATGGTAAAATCCAGAGCAAGTGAATTTAGAGGAGATTACTATTCACACGGTAAACAGTTTATAGAAAATCTTCCAATTAGAACAATTGACTTTGTTGATGCTGTAGAGAAAAGAGCACACGATAAAATCGTTAGCAGTGTAAAATCTATTATCAGAACAAAGCAGAGCTTGAAGGCAGAAAGTACTTACGCTAAAAAAAGAATAATTCAAAGAAAAATAAACCGATTATATAACAACTTATTCAATCAGGTTGATGTCTTATATGGCTTCACTCAAGAGGATATAGATTGCATAACAGGCGACAACCTATTTGTTGCACCAATAGAATCATAAATGGTAGAGAAAGAACAAAATATTGACTTTGATAAACTAAGAGGAGGTTACTATACACCTTCTCCAATTGCTGAGTTTATTTGTTCCTGGGCAATACAAAACGATAATGATTTGGTTTTAGAGCCAAGTTGTGGTGATGGTAATTTTATTGAAGCAGCTATAGCAAGATTCAATGAACTTGGAGTAAATGGAGCTGATTTATATGGCAGAATTAAAGGTGTTGAACTTATCCCTGAAGAAGCTCAAAAAGCGACAAGGAGAGCTTCCAGTTTTGGATTAAATGGTGATACTATTGTAAATAACGATTTTTTTAGTTTTATCTCTAATCAAGAGGACATTGCTTATAATTCTATTATCGGTAATCCACCGTTTATAAGGTATCAAAACTTTCCGCCAAAGCATAGAGATATTGCTATTCAAATGATGGAAGACTTAGGGCTAAAGCCTAATAAATTAACCAATATTTGGGTTCCTTTTTTAGTAATTTGCTCTTCTCTACTTGCGAAAGATGGTCGTTTAGGAATGGTAATTCCCGCAGAATTATTTCAAGTTAAGTATGCTGAACAAACACGGATATTTCTTTCAAAGTTCTTTGAAAGAATTACAATAGTAACATTCAAAAAATTAGTCTTTGACGGTATACAACAAGAAGTCGTAATAATGCTATGCGAAAAGTCTGTACCAAATGCTCAAGGTATAAGAGTACTTCAATTAGACGACCTAGACCAGCTTTCTGAAATTGACTTTGATGCTGTTGCAGAAACGGAGGTGGTTGATATAAGACACGATAATGAGAAATGGACAAAGTACTTTTTGAATCCCAGAGAAATTGATTTTCTGCGAGAAATTAAAGACAGCAACCGTATTCCATTGGCAAATAACATTTTGGATGCTGATGTAGGGATTGTAACAGGACGTAATGAGTTTTTTATGCTCAAGCAATCCCAAGTAGAAGAATGGAATTTACAAGACGTTACAACCAAGGTAGTAAGTAAGTCTAATCAATTATCTGGTATTATTTTCAATGATAGGGACTTTGATACGAATGCTCAAAAAGACCTTCCAAACCAACTCTTTTTGCCGGAGAACAAAGAGTTTAAGCTATTAGATAAACATAGTAAGACGTACATAAAGTATGGTGAAGAGAAAGAGTTTCATACTGGTTATAAATGTAGAATTAGAAAAAAATGGTATATCACTCCTTCTCTATGGATACCGCAAGGCTTCGCCTTACGTCAAGTAAATAGATATCCTAAATTAGTAATGAACCATGTTGAGGCTTCTTCAACAGATACTATTCATAGGCTCAGATTTATTTCTGATGAGTACAGTCCAGAAAGCATTGTAATCTGTTTTCTAAACTCTTTAACATTTGCTTTTTCGGAGGTTACAGGAAGGAGCTATGGTGGTGGAGTAATGACATTTGAACCAACTGAAATTGAAGAACTTCTAATCCCTGTTGTAGAAGATCACGGGATAGATATAAACCTTATTGATGAATTAATTCGTGGAGACCGAATAGAAGAGGTTTTGGATATTGTAGATAAGGCGGTATTGATAGACCATTATGGTTTTACTTTAGAAGAAACATTGGAGCTAAGAAATATCTGGTTGAAGATGTCAAATAGGCGAATTAACAGAGGGAAATCTGCCAAATCGAAACCAAAGAAAAAAACAGAAAAGGTCAATTAATTTAAAAACCAATGCAAATTCAAGCACATTGTAATCCTCGTTCCTGCGTTTGCAAAGAACTTTTTCGCCAACGTTAGAAATGAATAAAATAAAAACAGCATACAATAACTAAGCATATGGCTTGCCGATAGGCCAAAGCTATATGATTTGTTGACTGATCCGGGATTGCTGGTAAGGGGGAATTCGATGAGTTGGCAAGAACCTTACAAGAGGAGAAGGTTTTTTTTAGAGTGCTTTGCATCCCTTTTTATTCAGTTGATTATCTAAATTAAGGTGCTTTTTAGGGAAATCACTCTTTTTTGTGTGAGAATCTGCTGTTTTTTATCATTTTCCTTTAGTTTGGGCATTATACCAATTTAAACCTATAATGTCGCAATAAATCGTTTCTTTTTCGCCTGCTTTTCATCAAAAATAATTACCGTAACTAAGGCTATGCTAATTATTTTTTTAACTTCAATCAATCAAAATATAATTCAATTTATTTATAAGACATTAAAAATTTAATTTGGTATTAGTAAGTCAAGGCTCTTTTTAGAACTGTTTTTTAATTTTTGTATTCCAGTTTATCCTTTATAATTTGTTTGTAATCCTTTGGTGGACCACGACTGTCAAAAGTAAAAAGTGTGATCAAGGTTTCCTTTTTACAACTCGGACAACAGCGATGTAAGGATTTCTGTTGAATGGCAAAGGTTACAATGCGTACCAAGTTTTTATCTCTTAATTGAAGTTGTAATAGCGGTAACTTTTCTTTTTTCCAACTGCTACTCAAAAATCCATAATGCCTTATTCGAGTAAAGCCTTTGGAAAGAATATGGAGTTGAAAACGCCTTATAAACTCCTTAGTGGAGAGTGTTAGTGTGGTTTTTTGACCGCCTTTTCTATAGTCTTTTAAACTAAATGTAATACTCCTTTTTTTTTATTAATCGACAAGATATGGTGGTTACTTATCGCTATTTTATTTGCCCCGTTACAAATTTAAATTGCTTTTAAGTGATAATTTGTAACGGGTTGAATGTACCTACCTAAATATTCAATCACATGTTCTGGTTTTCCAAAAGGAGGTTTGGCATAAACCACCCACTCTTTTTTGAACAAGTTATCATATAAAGATTGTGGTAATTGGGTAAGTGCCTTTCGTAATTTCTACAACAGAATAGCCTACAGAAAAGGGAGGGCTGTTTCTGCTACTTCAAGAAAATTAGCCACTAAACTTTGGAATATGCTCTACAAAAGACAACATTACAATCCTCTTACTGTTTATGGTTATCTTGACCAAAAAAGAAAGAGAAATGTCATAGAACTTCAAAAACAAATTGCTAATATAGATGCAAGAATGAGTGACATTAAGCTTGCCTGAATACCTGTAAAAACGTGGTGTGAACAAGACGTTACTCAGAATACAAAAATTGCGTAAGTCATATTTTGTACATATATTTGTACTTTATTAAATACATTATTATGCAAATAACAACTGTTTCTGATTTCAGAAAAGATATTAAGACCTACTTAGACCGAGTTGTAAAGAACTACGAGACTTTAATTATAAATCGCGGAAAAGATTCTGGAATTGTAGTTATGTCTCTGCAAGAATATAATTCTTTAATGGCTACAAATCACGAATTGTCATCTCGAAAGAATGAATTAAGACTAGATTCTGCAATTGACAAGCTAAAGAACGGATTGACTTTCAACAAAGACTTAATCGAAAATTAAATGACATTTATATTTGTGGATGAGTCTTGGGAGGACTATTTGTACTGGCAAAAAACAGATAAAAAAAGCTGAAGGAAATAAATGAACTCCTGGAAGACATCTCTCGCACTCCTTTTGACGGAATAGGAAAACCTGAACCTTTAAAACATAAATACGCAGGATTTTGGTCAAGACGAATTGATAGTGAACATAGACTGATTTACCAATATGAAGAAGGAGAAATATTAATTGCGAAATGCAGATTTCATTACGACTGAAAAATACTGCAGGCAACAACTAAGCATATAGCAAGCAAATAGGCCAACACTTCGACAGGCAGGCCCAGTGGAGTCCGCTATATGATTTGTTAACTGATCCAGGATTTTTAAATAAGGGGGAATTCGATGAGTTGGCAAGAACCTTACAAGAGGAGAAGTTTGTTTTTAGAGTGGTTTTACCCCTTTTTATCCAGTTGGTTATCTAAGAGGGGTTCTTTTTAGGGTGATTACTTTTTATTGTGTTTTCCTTTTACCTATCTAGGCAAAAAAAGAAACTTTCAACTTCATAACCAACGGTGAGGTCAACAGGTTTTTGCAAACCCACTGGTCTTCTAATCTTTGTAAAAACAGCCCTAGCATGCCCTAATAATAATGTCTGAAAAATTGTTATCTTTAAAGCAATTATTTTTAGGGCTAACATTGTACCACATTACCCAAATGACTTCCATTCGCTAAATACTTTCCTTTTAAATAAACCACATTAAAAATCATTCCGTATTCCCAGCCATTGGGAATACGGAATGATTTTTGTATATTTGTTTCAAAATTAAATGAGTTAATTGAGGTTCTATGACAGAATTAACATATACAGTTGATAATATAGCAGTAATACAAGAATTTATCGATGAAACCAAAAATAGAATTTCGGATGGTGTTGATATAACCTTTACGGGAAAAGCAAGTTCTGAATTGGGAGATTTAGTGCTTGAATTCGATATTGATGCTACTGATATTGAGTCTGCAGTTATGGATTTAACAACAGATAATTATTATAGAGGAATTGACCCGTCAGGAAGAGCTGATTTTAACGTGTGTGCATTTTGTACATCTGTAGGAGAGGATACTGTGGAGATTTATTTAAAGTATGGACTGGAAGCCAAAGGGTTACAGATATTACTTTTTTCGAATCACGTACCTAAGTATCCAATGACTCAACCTTTTAAAAACTAATATTATGCAAGCTAAAAAAGTATTAACAAGAGAAAATAAGCCTACTAGTGAACTATATAATTCTATTGAGAAAACATTTAAAGGAATAAAACTAGAATATACTGAAGTGTATTATTTAGATTATGAAGTAAATGAGGATACTGGTAAAATTAATAAAGACAAAAAGGAAAAATATTATACTAAAAATCAAATGGACCGCAATATGAAAGCACTCAGAAATGCTTATCTTATTGAAAAAGGAGCTGCTGCACCAAGTGAAATAATTAGTTTTAGGACTAGGTATAGAATCCCTGCATCTACATTTAGTATTGTATTAGGTTTTAGTAAAAACACTATTTCGAATATTGAAAATGAGGGAATTACTTCTTTATCTAGTGGTAGATTAATAAAGATGTGTTTAAATAATAAAAATATTATATATCAATACATTCAATTATGTGACTCTATTGATGATGATAAAAAAGAGGAACTTTCTAAAAGACTAATGGAAGAAAGTATATAAAAAAACTAGCCATAATAAATAACTAAGCATATGCCATGCTAATGAGCCAACACTTCGACAGCCCTGCCTGCCAAGGCACTACAGGCAGGCTCAGTGGAGTCTTCTATATGATTTGTTGACTGATCAGGGATTTTTAGATAAGGAGGAATTCGATGAGTTGGCAAGAACCTTACAAGAGGAGAAGGTTGTTTTTAGAGTGCTTTGTATCCCTTTTTATTCAGTTGGTTATCTAAATTAAGGTAATTTTTATGGAGATCACGCTTTTTTTGTGTGAGAATCTACTGTTTTTTATCATTTTCCTTCATTTTGGGCATTACTTTGCTAATGCTCTTTTTAGAACTGTTTTTTTTAATGTTTGTATTCTAGTTTATCCTTTATAATTTGTTTGTAATCCTTTGGAGGACCACGACTGTCAAAAGTAAAAAGGTAATCAAGGTCTCCTTTTTACAACTCAAGCAACAGCGATGTAGAGATTTCTCTTGAAAGGCAAAGGATACAATGTGTGTCTAATTTTTATCTCTTAATTGCGGTTGTAATAGCAGTAACTTCTCTTTTTTCTAAGGAGTATGGGAAAAATAAGAAGTAGAATAACAAGTTCATTTAGCGTATTCAAGGGCTCAACTTTAAGAGATGACGTTAGGCAACATTTGGAAATCACAAACATTACACTTACCTTTGACGTTAGTAACGTAAAAAGATATGATATTATCCTTTGGTTCTAAAGAAACCGAAAAAATTTGGAACGGAATCCGAGTCAAAAAAATGCCAATTGAAATTCAGAACGTTGGACGTCGTAAATTGAGGATGTTAAACAACTCGCAAGACATTGTCGATTTACGAATTCCACCATCAAACAGACTTGAGAAACTGACTGGAAAATTAAATGAATTATATAGTTTACGGATTAACAAGAAATGGCGAATTATCTTCATTTGGGACAAAGGGAACGCGAGCGAAGTGGAAATAATTGATTATCACTAAAAAATATGACAATGGAAAAGTTAGCAAATGTTCATCCTGGAGAAATCTTAAACTATGAATTTCTTAAGCCTCTCGAAATTACGGCTTACCGACTTTCGAAGGATTTGAAAATACCTCAAACCAGAATTTCAGAAATTATAAAAGGTAACCGTCGAATTACTGCGAATACTGCTTTGCGATTAAGTAAATATTTTGGAAATTCTGCCAAATTCTGGCTTGGAATTCAAGACGATTACGACATTGAAGAGGAAAAGAAATCCAAAAAATCAGAACTGAAAGAAATAAAGCATTATGGAGATAAAAACGTTGCCTAATATAGTACTGAGGTAAAAAAAAACTCTTTTCTACTTTAATTTGAAACACTAGTATTCTAGGCTCGTGGATTCATAAAACTGATTCTTTAAGCTTTTTTATTGTGTTTTCCTTTTACCTATCTAGTTATAACGGAAATTTTCAACTTTATAACCAATGGTTTTTGCAACTGGCGATATTCTAACTGTCCTTGGGTTAATGCATCCTAAAATCGAATGGAATGAAGCTGAAAGTAATTCGATAGCAGATGGCAATCCCTACATTGGTCCTGATGCAATTTTAGAAGGAGTGTTTGCCCGTCTTAGAACCTTTCACGTATAAGTTTAGAGCGTTGTTTACTAGGTGATTTATCGGGTATCGGTAGTTATTTGCACGAATTTTTTCAAGTACGTTAATAAAGCAACTTAGCCGTTTATTTATAACTTAAAATATCGTTACCCCAACTAGGGTATGTGAATATGGTGCTCTTAAGGCCCTCCATATTCATGCCTGCTTTTATGGCTATTGCAAACATATTAATTTGGTCACTTGCCGCTGCTCCCATGATGTGAGCACCCAGGATTGCTCCTGTTTCTTTTTCTAGAATGATTTTATACTGGTAACCGTCACTTTTAATACGGCGGACATTAAACCAGTTGCTTGCATCATTTTCTAAAACCGTGATTTCGTGACCTTGCTGTAATGCTTGTTTTTCGGTAAGACCTATCGTTGAGAGTTGCGGTATCGTAAAAACAGCGCTAGGAATTGCAGGTAATTGTAGTTCTTCTTTTTTCCCTAAAATATTATTTGCAACTATGGTTGCCTGTAAACCGCTTAGCGGTGTTAAGGGCAAGCCCATAGACGACACATCGCCGCAGGCATAGATGTGCGGTTGTGAAATGCTTTGCATAAACTCGTTAACCACAACACCTGTTTTAGAAGTGACCACGCCTGCAAGTTCTAGCTTTAACGATTTAACTGCCGGTATACGACCAGAGGTATTAAAGACCTCACTTGCGGTTACCTGATGTATGCCGTCTTCTTTACCATAATTAACGACATAACGACCATTTATCCTTTCTACGGACGATGCTCGTGCGTTAAGAATAATATCAACGCCCAAGTCTTCGGTTATTTTTTGTAATTTTAATGTGACAGATTCTTCAAAATTCTTTAAAATGCGATTGCCTGTTTCTATAATGGTCACCTTAGAGCCAGCTCTAGCGAGCATGTGGCCAAATTCTAAGGCTATGTAACCGCCACCTATAAAAACCACCTTTTCTGGTGCTTTTAGCAGTTTAAAAAAATCGTCATATTCCTTTAGAAACGCGGCACCAGGAATAGTTAAGGGTCGCGTAATTAAACCCGTAGCAATTACAAAGGTTTTTGCGTATATATCTGTTTTATTTAGGGTAACCGTGTGCGGGTTTTTAAAAATAGCCTCACCGCGGTAACAGGCAATGCCGTCATCCTGCAGCTGTTCCTCTATTTTTGCAGGGATACCTTGTGTGTATTTCTTTGCATACTGGTGTATTTGCCCAAAATCTAGCACCGGCATAGTTGCGATACCGTAACCATGGAGTTTGCTGGCATGCTCGTAAGCCTCTATAGGTGCGAGCATGATTTTTTTAGGGTCGCAGCCCCGCTGCGAGCAGGTTCCCCCATATTCTCGAGTATCTATAATAGCGACTGCTAGCCCAGCCTGCGCGCAATTTCTCGCAACTACCTTACCTGCGATACCGGTTCCGAACACAAAAATATCATATTTTTTCATAATTTTAAAGCTACATAAAGTTATGGTTATAAAGTGTGAAAGAAATCTCAAAACTTATATGTAACCGACTGTGCGATCTATCATTGCAACTCTATTTTAAGAACAACAACTACATTGGGTTACTCACTCATTAATGAAGCATATAAAAACTCCAGCGCTATGGCTGGTTTGAGAGGTAGATTAATTACCTCCGAGATTTCACCGTTTATTAAAGCATGCTTTTAATGTTAATACTTTTAAGACCATAAAAAAATCACTAAGTTTATATCATCAATAAAATAAGGATAAGACAACTTGTTGTGTTATCCTTACGTTGTGCATAATATGAGAAAAACGATAATATTCATATTTGGAGTTATAATTTTACAATTGAATTTCTCTTGTAAATCTCAATATTCTGCGACTGAACTGAACAAAAATTTCACGGCAGAACAGATAGCTGATTTGAATAAAATAACGGAATTTTTCAAGTCAGAAATGTGTTTGCATATGGATTCCGACTTCAAAACTTGTTACGAACGAACGCCTCACGAATATTTAGAAGCTACTGGAAACGGATTTTGGAAAAATATTGACTTTGAGAAACAAAAAGAGTTATATAATAAAATATCAAAATCAACTTTTAATGAAATTTGGATGTTTTGCGAATCAACCTATTATCCAAGTGAAACAAAAGCAAAAGACCTTTGTGCTGTCACAAAAGGTAAATACATAAAATATTTAGCAGAATTAGGAAAAACCAATCAGAGAATTGCTAAATATGCGGAAAGAATTCAAGGAAGTGGCGATTTTAATGGATTTGATATCCAATATTGGGAAGTGCTAAAAAGCAAAAAGTATTTTGACTTGAATGACCCGAATATCCAATTAATATTAGCTATTCATTATTTATCATTAAATGACCAATCAACAAGAAATGCGGATTTAATAGAACAAGCAATCCCGAAATTAAAATAAAATACTATGCACAACACCGTATAAAAATAATTGCGGTTTAGTGCTTAATCAAAGGTCGTTGCGTGTTTGTAACGTCTGATTTTCCTGCGGAAAATCCTCGCATACAAACCCGCAACTATTCTTATACATAAACGTTGTGTGTAATTAACAAAAAAAGACGAAATGAAGTTCAAAAAAACAATAAAGTTGATTCTTTTAAGTGTCGGAATTTTGTTCCTATTTATACTTATCTATTCAAAAGTTCCGAGGGTTAGTAATCCTTCACCTGAATTTCAGACAGAACTAGCATATGGTAATCCTGTAAGTGAGGAAGTTAAAAAAACGCTAACACCCAAAAAAGAGCCTCAAAGAACTAGAGCTATAATCATTCTTGAAAATGAAAAAATAATCTATGAATATGGTCCAACAGATAAAATAATGAACACAGCTTCTATTCGTAAAGCCATTATGAGCGTATTATATGGAATAGCAATTAATAAGGGGCTAATTGATATAAACAAGACTTTAACTGAACTTCAAATAGACGAATTTACGCCATTAACCAGCCAAGAAAAGAGTGCAACTATACGAGACTTATTGATGGCTAAATCAGGTATTTATTTACCAGCGCAAGGAGAACATGATTCTCAAATTACTGATCGTCCAGAAAGAGAAAGTCATAAACCAGGAAGTTATTTTTTTATGAATAATTTCGATGCAAATGTATTAGGAACAATATTTATCCAAGAGACAGGAACTTCAATTGGAGAATTTTTTGAAGAGCATCTAGCAAAACCACTAGGAATGCAAGATTTTTCAGAAGAGAATGTAATATTAGGAGACACTTGGTTTTTAATAAAGAAAAAGTCAATGCACAAACAATACTACATTTTCATGAGTACGCAAGATTTGGCGAAGATTGGAGCTATGGTAGCCAACAATGATAGTTGGGGAGAAAAACAAATCTTACCTGAAACTTGGATTAAAGAAAGCACAACTTCTTACAGCGACCTTAAAGAAAACCATATAGATTATGGCCGTTATGATGGTTTTGGTTATCAATGGTGGATAGCATCCGACAGTAAAACCATTTGGACAGATGGGTATGGTGAAAGGTTTCTGATTATTAACCCTAACAACAATCTAACTTTGGTTGAACAAAATTTTACGGGTAACTCTTTCTTAACAACCGGACTATGGCTTAAAAGTAGAAATATGGATTCTGGTTTAGGAAACTTGCGTAAGGCACATAATATGATTACGCAAAAAAAGATTCAATAACTACACACAACAAAGAACTGAGGTAAAAAACAACTCTTTTCTACTTTAATTTGGAACACTAGTAGTCTAGGCTCATGGATTCATAAAACTGATTCTTTGAGTTTTTTAATTGATTTTTTCTATTTATTTAGGCAACCCAGAAAAGTAACTTTCATCATAAGACTTACCAGATTTTGCGATAGCACAACACTGTTTAATACCAATATAAACCTATAATATCACGATAAATCGTTTTACCGAAACGAATTCGGCACAGGCTTTTTTCGCCTGCTTTTTATCAAAAACAATTACCGTAGCTAATGCTATGCTAATTATTTTTTTCCTCAACTAAGTAAAAAACCTGTGCTGAGCTACGTTGTAGTATAATTCAAATTTTAATACAACATTTAAAAACTAAATTGGTGTTAATGGCAAAAGCCATTCTTCATCCGGAATGCTCATACACAAAACGTTAAGGGGAATTAATTTCCTGCCTCCGCACTAATAATAACTTTGGCATTGCATATCATTTGAAAACTAAATAAAAATTAAAACATTGAACTATAAATATTATTTAAAAAGATTTGCTGGTGCATTTATTGACTTAATAATGATAAGTCTGATTATGTGAATCTATATAAAAGTTAAAAATAATTCGATTGACCTTAAAGAAAAAACTATTCCATCCTATATTTTTATTCCCTTCTTCTATCTATATTTTATTGTTTTCGAATCTATATTTCATACAACTATAGGAAAGCGAATTTTTAATTTAAGAGTGAATTCAAGTGGTAGATTTCATTTTATTAAAATTATTTTGCATATCCGTAATCATTCCAATATTAAGGAATATTTCCTATATTTGTTAGAATTTAATAGTTTAATATATGGATATTTTTTCATTTGCAGTACATTTTACAAACGAGCAGAGTTGTAAATT
>Ga0307931_1000006_pt1 | contig 144458 bp, 130 predicted proteins | sample OrgLakmetageno47_FD_201816 | JGI IMG/M metagenome (GOLD analysis project Ga0307931, IMG submission 201816) | Saline water microbial communities from Organic Lake, Antarctica - #47 | ecosystem: Environmental > Aquatic > Non-marine Saline and Alkaline > Saline | place: Antarctica: Organic Lake...
GAGGAATGGCACGACGTCATCGGTGACGCCACTCTGGCGGATGCCATTCTGGATCGGCTGGTTCACAACGCCTACAAGATCAATCTCAGGGGTGAATCCATGCGAAAACGACAAGCAAAGTTGACGGACACCACAGCTTCGGAGTAATAAGAGAAACCCCGCGTCGCTACGCTCCGATGGGTGGCAGCCTTGCGCCGGTCCGGGTGGCAGGCTTCAGGTGGAATGGGTGGCAACCTTCAGCGGTTTACGCAGCCAGGCCGACAGTTTGCGCCAGTGGCCGATCGAGTTCGGACGATTGATGCTGAAGCACCCCTGGTTGTTGGTGCTGACAGTCGTTCCGAACATGATCGCGCCAGCCATCGAGCCGGCGCAAGCCTGGCTGGCCAAAACCGCCCTGGATCGCTTAACCGAGGGCAGTAACACCTTCATGCGGGATGAACTGATTCAGTTCGTTCCTACCGTTGCGGCAGTCTTCCTGATTTTGGGTGGGTTGAAACTGGCGGGCAAAATCGTCGACAAGCTCTACGATGAGCGTCTGTTCATAACCTTGCAGCGAACCTATTTCCGCCGTCGGGGCGATATCCGCTCCAGCGAGCATGTTACCCGAACCCTGAACGATTGCGAGCAGGCCAGAAAAGTTGCGGACCTGATTCAGAAGGACATCTGGCAGGTGGTGATTGGTCTGCCAGCCGTTATTATCTGGCAGTTAAACCTGGCTTCAGAGTGGGTGCTGCCGCTGTTGTTATCCACCTTGCCAAGCTTGATCTTTGTGATCTACTTCGGACCTTTCATTCAGCGCTGGAGTCATGCTCGGTTGAGAAGCCAAGCAGATGTCAGTAACTCGGTGGGCGATGGCAACGAAGAAACCATGCACCGGCACCAAGAAGGATATTTTCAGGCCACCATTCGCTTCGAATTATTTAAGCAGGGTGCTGAAATATCAGCGGATATGATGCAGTGGCTTGGCCTGTTGTTGATTCTTCTAATTTCGCCCTTCGTACCTATTATTCCCGCGGAATTAAATGCCGGTGACCTGGCTGCGTTTCTGGTAAACATCAAACTGATCGGTAAGCCGATTCAGGGGGTGGCAAAAATGTACGCAAAAGTCCGTGAGTCTTATCCCGCAGTAGTGAGAGTACTTTATCCTGACTCTCCAAATTAACCTGATCGACATCGAAACGGGGTAGAACCTCTCCCGCACAGCAACATCTTTATGACATTCGCATGGTATCCACGCTCTAAGGAATTGGTCAAACGGGATCAATGAGCAAGCTTCAAGAGGCCACAAACGTATCAAGCAAGAGGTGTTGACTGTTTACTGCGTCGCGCGGAATCCGAATACTCCAACACTTGTGAGGCTTTTCGCACTCGCAATCGCAGCATATGCATTGAGCCCAATAGACCTGATTCCAGATTTTATACCTTTAGCTGGCTATCTGGGTGACATCGTTCTGTTGCTGCTGGGCATTATGCTTGTTATCAAGATGAGGATAACAGTGATCCTGGACGCAAGCCGGGCGAGCGCGGCCAACGTGGCGGCTCAGCCAGTTGGCAATATTGCAGCCACTGTAATTATGGCTGTGTAGATTTTATGTACTGGGGCTTTCGTGCACAGCTGTTCCGAATCGCCCAGTTTTCAAGCCTCAGCGCAACAGTATATTGGACTCCGAAATAACAGGCCTGCAATTCTGATTTCTGCCAATCTGGCACTCCCAGCGCCAGATCGTGTATCGGGATACTGAGTAATAGTTCTCTACCTCCGTATCCGTGAAATACATCTTCATCTCCGTTTAGTTTTGAGTGCAATTCAATGCTACGGGGATGCAAGCGGCAGTTGGGCGCTGTAATTGAGTGATTACTGCAATAAGACAGGGATGGCGGGTTTATGTACCCAGCCAGAAACGAAAAAGGGCCCACCCGAAGATGCGCCCTAAGTCGTTGATTTCTGGTCGGCGAGGCAGGATTCGAACCTGCGACCCCTTCGTCCCGAACGAAGTGCGCTACCAAGCTGCGCCACACGCCGATTAACGGACGATATTATACGGATACGCGTTTATTTTACCAGTCTCCACCAGATAAAAATGCGTCAGTAAAGTCGCGCAGGTTGTTATAGACGAGCACCTGGGCAGATTCCGCCAGTGGTCGGGTTTGCAGTGCCTGTTCGGTGTCCAGGCCGTTGCCGGTGCGCACCAAAACTGGTTGGCAATCTTCTTTGGCGGCGGCTTCCAGGTCTTTTCGGCTGTCGCCGACCATCACGCTGCCCGCCAGTGTTTTCAAATTGAAATGTCGTTGAATTTGCTGCAGCAGGCCAGGCTCAGGCTTGCGACACGCACAGTGTTCGTTCGGGTGGTGGGGGCAGTAGGCAATGAAATCGATGTGGCCACCGGCAATTCTTAACAGCCGGCCGAGTTTGCGGTGCATGGCGTCTAGCGTATCGCGGTTGTAGTAGCCGCGGGCAATACCGGACTGATTGGTGGCAATAGCAATTCGATGCCCCGCGTTGCACAGGCGAGCAATGGCTTTGACGCTGCCGGGAATGGGGTGCCAGTTGTCCGGCGAGCAGATGTACCCGCCTTCGTACTGGTTGATCACCCCGTCCCGGTCCAGAATGATGAGCACAGCGTTATTGCACCTCTGTCCTGTTAGCTGGCGCTGGGCAGCAGGGAAATATCCGCTACCCGCAGGAACAGATTGCGCAGTCGGTTCAGCAGGGCCAAACGATTGTTGCGTACGGCTTCGTCGTCTGCCATTACCATCACTTCATCGAAGTAGCGGTCCACCGGTTGGTGCAGATTGGCTAGCGAATGCAGCGCGGCTGCGTAGTCACCCTTCTCGAACAGCGGTAGCACGGTGCCGGTCTGATGGTCGACCTGTTCGGCCAGGGCGAGTTCGGCGGCGTCTTGTAGCAGGCTGGCATCGACGGCGTGGTGCACGGTGCTATCGCTTTGTTTGGCCAGAATGTTGGACACTCGTTTATTGGCGGCGGCCAGCGCTCCGGCCTCAGGCAGCTGGCGAAAAGCTTCTACTGCTTTTATCCGGTGGTCGAAATCCAGCGGACGAGTGGGCCGGCGAGCATGAACGGCAAGGTACACTTCGGCGCTGATGCCCTGTTCGTCATAATAGGCGCGGAAGCGTTCCAGCATGTAGTCCACCACACGGGTGGCGGGGTTTCCGGCTGGTAGGTCAGTGAACTGTTGCGCCGCCCAGTCGCAGCAGGTTTGCAGGTCTAAAGGCAACTGCCGCTCGATGATGATGCGTAGCACGCCCAAAGCAGCACGGCGCAGGGCGAACGGGTCACGGGTGCCAGACGGCGGCTGGTTGATGCCAAACAGGCCAACCAGGGAGTCCAGCCGGTCGGCAATGGCCACGGCGCAACCGGTCAGGGTGGTGGGCAGGTTGTCTTTGGCAAAGCGCGGCATGTACTGTTCGTTCAAAGCGCAGGCCACGTCGGCGTGCTCGCCGTCATGGGTGGCGTAGTACTGGCCCATGATGCCTTGCAGATCGGTAAATTCTAGCACCATTTCGGTGATCAGATCAGTTTTCGCCAGCATGGCGGCGCGTTCGGCCAGGGCCGGGTCGCTGCCAATGGCTTGGGCAATATTGCCGGCCAACGCGGCGACGCGCACAGATTTGTCGTAAACGCTGCCCAGCTTATCCTGGAACACGATGGGCTTGAGCCGATCAATGCGCTGATCCAGGCGCTTTTTGCGGTCGGTTTCGTAAAAGAAAGCCGCGTCAGACAGACGCGGGCGAATCACTTTTTCGTTACCGGCAATGACCTGTGATGGATCTTTGCTTTCCAGGTTGGCGACGGTGATGAAAAAGGGCTGCATCTGGCCGTCGTCGTCCACCAGGTGGAAGTACTTCTGGTGTTCTTTCATGGACGAAACAAGCGCTTCAGCAGGTACTTTCAGGAAGCGCTTTTCAAAACGCCCCATCAGCGGCACCGGCCACTCGTTCAGGGCGGTCACTTCGTCCAGCAGGGCTTCATCAATCACGGCAACGCAGTTTTTTTGCTGTGCAAGGGCGTTCACGCCCTTGCGAATCTGCTCCCGACGCTGGGCAAAATCAGCCAGCACGTAGCCTTCCTGACGCAGCACTACTTCGTAGTCGGCCGGGGTAGGAATGATCAGTGATTTTGGGCAGTGGAAGCGGTGGCCACGGGTTTTGTTGCCGGGCCTCAGGCCCATGATCGGGTGATTAATCACCGTGCTGCCATACAGCATGATCAGCCAGTGTACCGGGCGCACAAATTCGGTGCGGTGGGCGCCCCAGCGCATGCGCTTGGGAATTGGCAGCGCGGCCAGTGACTGCTCGATCAACTCTGGCATCAGCTCGGCGGTGGTTCTGCCCTGCTCTACGGTACGGAACACCAGCCAAACGCCTTTGTCGGTTTCCAGGGTGTCGAGGTCGTCGGGGGTAACGCCCAGCGAGGTGGCAAAACCGGTCAGGGCGCGGGTCGGGTTGCCGGCGGCGTCAAACGCGGCCTTTACCGCCGGGCCGCGCTTTTCCACCGGCTTGTCGGGTTGGGCGTGGGCCAGGTCACGAATGCGCAAGGCCAGACGCCGCGGCGCGGCGAAAGGTTCTACCGCGCCAAATTCAATGCCGGCGGCTCGCAGGCCATTGACAATACCTTGAGTGAATGCATCAGACAGCGGTTTCAAGGCTTTTGGCGGCAGTTCTTCGGTGCCCAGTTCAACGAGAAAATCCTGTGTTGCCATCATTATGCCTTACCTTTTTCCTGCTGTGCCTGCTTCGCGTTTTTTGCCTTTTTACCTTTGCCGCCGGCCTTGTTGTTTACCGCGCCTTCTATTTTGTTTGCGGCTTTTGCTTCGGCGGCTTCGGCCGCGGCCAATACTTCCGCGCGAATGCTGTCGCAGGCCAGCGGGAAGCCAATCTTGCGGCGGCTGTCGAAGTACGATTGGGCCACAGCTCGCGACAGGGTGCGTACTCGCAGAATGTAACGCTGACGCTCAGTGACCGAAATAGCGTGGCGGGCGTCCAGCAGATTAAAGGTGTGGGAGGCTTTCAGTACCTGCTCGTAAGCAGGCAGCGGCAGACCGGCTTCGATGAGCTTGGCGCTTTCGCGTTCGTACACGTCAAAGCTGTAGAACAGAAATTCGGTGTCAGCGTAGTCGAAATTGTAGGTGGACATTTCCACCTCTTGCTGGAGAAACACGTCGCCGTAGGTCACAACGCCGTTGGGGCCCTCGGTCCACACCAGGTCGTACACGCTGTCAACGCCTTGCAGGTACATGGCAATGCGTTCAAGGCCGTAGGTTAGCTCGCCGGTGACCGGGTAACATTCCAGACCGCCAATCTGCTGAAAGTAGGTAAATTGGGTGACTTCCATCCCGTTCAGCCAGATTTCCCAGCCCAGACCCCAGGCGCCCAGTGTGGGCGACTCCCAGTTGTCTTCCACAAAGCGGATGTCGTGAACCAGCGGGTCCAGTCCCAGTGCTTTTAGAGAATCCAGGTAGAGTTCTTGCATGTCGTCTGGCGACGGCTTCAACACCACTTGAAACTGATAATAGTGCTGCAGACGGTTGGGGTTTTCGCCGTAGCGGCCGTCGGTAGGTCGGCGGCTTGGCTGCACATAGGCGGCGTTCCAGCTTTCTGGGCCTATGGCGCGCAAGAAAGTGGCGGGGTGAAAAGTGCCAGCGCCCACTTCCATGTCCAGCGGCTGCAAAATAACGCAGCCGTGCTTTGCCCAGAATGTCTGCAGCTCCAGGATCAGCCCTTGAAAGGTGTTGATGTGTGGCCTGGGGGTGTTCGTTGCCTTGTCTGTCACGACGATTGCCTGCTGTTCAGTCTGTGTGTGGTCCAGGCGCCCTATTTTGCTGATGGACACGCTGAAAACAGAAAATTATACGCTGGTTACGCCAGCATTTCTAAAGGCAGATCAGAAAAAGGTCAGTCCTACTTGGAACAGTTTTTCCACCTCGTTGATTCGCGACTTGTCGACCAAGAACAGGATAACGTGATCGTCTGGTTGCACCCGCAGGTGGTCGTGAGCGATCAGCACCTCGTTGTGGCGCACAATCGCCCCGATTGTCGTGCCTTCGGGCAGGTTGATTTCGTCCAGTCGCCGGCCGACCACTTTTGATGAGCGGTGGTCGCCGTGGGCAATGGCTTCGATAGCTTCAGCGGCACCGCGGCGCAGCGAATGCACGTTCACCACGTCGCCGCGGCGAACGTGGGTGAGCAGGCTGCCGATGGTGGTTTGCTGGGGCGATATAGCAACGTCTATTTCACCGCCCTGAATCAGATCCACATAATCCGGGTTGTTGATCAAGGTGAGTACTTTGCGAGCGCCCAGGCGTTTGGCCAGCAAGGAAGCCATAATGTTGGCTTCGTCGTCATTGGTCACGGCGCAAAATACGTCGGTGCTCTCGATGTTTTCTTCCAGCAATATGTTTTTGTCGGCGGCGTTGCCTTCCAGCACCACGGTTTTGCGCAGATTCTCCGACAGCATGATGCAGCGCTCGTGGTTGCGCTCCAGCAGTTTTACCTGATAACGGCCTTCCAGGGTCTGCGCCAGGCGTTGGCCGATGTTGCCGCCACCGCAAATGAAGATACGTTTGTAGGGTTTCTCCAGCGGTTGCAATTCGCTCATCACCGAGCGGATATGGTTGGCGTCGGCAATGAAGAACACTTCGTCGCCGTCTTCAATCACCGTGTCGCCTCTGGGCATGATGGCGCGGTCTTTGCGGAAGATCGCGGCTACCCGGGTTTCAATGCGCGGCATGTGGGTGCGCAGGTAACCCAGTTCCTGGCCCACCAGCGGCCCGCCTTTGATGGCGCGAATAGCCACCAGCCTGGTGCGGCCTTTGGAAAACTCCAACACCTGCAGCGCGCCAGGGTTTTCAATAAGCCGGGTGATGTAGCGGGTAACCAGCTGTTCCGGACTGATCAATACGTTAATCGGAAAGCCGTTGGGGTTTTCATTGGCTTTGCCGGAAAACAGTTCCTGATAGGCAAGATAGGAAGCGGCCCGTACCCGACAGATTTTTGTCGGCGTCTTGAACATGATGCTGGCAATCTGGCAAGCCACCATGTTGGTTTCATCGCTGTTGGTGACCGCGATCAACATGTCGGCGTCTTCGGCGTTGGCTTGTTTTAGAACCGACGGATACGAGGCCTTGCCCTGCACCGTGCGGATGTCGAGTCGGTCCTGCAGTTCGCGCAGGCGGGCGCCATTGCTGTCTATTATGGTGATGTCATTGGCTTCGTTGGCAAGGTTTTCCGCCAGTGAACCACCGACTTGTCCGGCTCCGAGAATCAGAATGTTCATAGCACAGGTTTCTCCAGAACGGCGTAGAAAAAGCCATCGTGCCCGTTGTTCAGTGGCAGTAGTTGGCGCCCGGCGGGCATGGTGCGACCCCACAAGGCCTCACTCGTAATCAGTTCAGCGTCGGTCTGTTGTTTGCAGAAACGCTGCACAATGCGATGGTTTTCCTGTGGAAACACCGAGCAGGTGGCGTATACGAGGCGTCCACCCGGTTGCAGTATGCGCCACATAGCCGTTAACAGAGCCAGCTGGATTTGCGCCAGCGGTACTACGTCGGATTCACGCCGCAGCAATTTTATGTCGGGGTGGCGGCGAATCACGCCGCTGGCGCTACAGGGCACGTCCAGCAATATACGGTCAAATGGCCGGTGGTCCCACCATTGATCGATATTGGCGGCGTCGGCTTGAAGCAGGCTGGCGTGCAGGTCCAGTCGGTCGAGATTTTCCTGCACTCGCGGCAAACGCTGGGCGGACTCGTCAATAGCGACGACCTCCGCTGCCTGGGGGCAACTTTCCAGTATGGCGCAGGTTTTGCCGCCGGGGGCGGCGCAGGCGTCTAGAATGCGTTGGCCGGGGGCCAGGTCCAACAGGGTCGTACACAGCTGAGCGGCTTCGTCTTGCACGCTGACGGCGCCTTCGGCAAACCACGGCAGTGCGTCCACCGGTACCGGCCGCGCCAGTTGAATGCCGTGTGGCGCAAAGCGCGTAACGCTGGCGTCAATGCCGGCGTCTAGCAGCTGTTGCAGGTATTCGTCGCGGCTGAAACGCAGCGCATTTACCCGCAGTGTCATTGGCGCCTGGGTGTTGTTGGCATCAACAATGGCTTGCCAGTCATCAGGCCAGTTGTGGCGCAGTTTTTCGACCATCCAGCCGGGGTGGCTGTAATGGCTTGTGTCTTTGATCGCCGCCGGTGCGCCTTCACGTTCGGCGCTGCGCAGCACGCCGTTCACCAAGCCTGTCAGGTGCGGTTTGTCCATATCGCGGCAGGCTTCTACGGTTTCGTTCAGCACCGCGTAAGCTGCTTGCTGGCTGAAGCGCAGTTGAAACAGCGCCACCAACATCAGGTGATGCACCCCTCGATCGTGACTTTTCAAGGGTTTTTTCATGCGCCCCTGAAGCTCATCATCAAGCCTGTGAAACCAGCGGCAGGTGCCATAGCATAGGGCTTGCAGTTGTGGCCGCAGATTCAGCGGCAGGCGCAGCAGCGAAGGCGGTAAGCACTGCGACAGCGACTGGCCCTGTTCTACCGACAGCAAAACCTCTGCGGCAACGGTGCGTAATGGGGCGTGCGATTGCATGTTATTGCAGCTCCTGGCCGGGCAGCAGAATCTGTTTGCCACCGTTTATCAGGTCGTTCACGCTTTGCGCACGTGCGCCGGGCAGCTGTACCTGGCTGACTCGCAGAACGCCTTCGCCGCAGGCGACATCAATGCCCTCACGCTGGCGCGTTAAAACGGTACCGGGACAGGCCTTTTTGCCACTTTGCTCTCGTTTGTGCTTTTGGGCCTGAGCCAGGTGTAAGCGAATACGCTGGTCGCCCAGATTGGTAAAGGTGCCAGGCCAAGGGTTAAATGCGCGAATGAGCCGTTCGATGCTTTGAGCATCGCGGCGCCAATCAATCTGGCCTTCTTGCTTTGTCAGCTTGTGGGCGTAACAGGCTTGTTCATTTTGCTGTGCCTGTGGTTTCAGCGTGTTCTGCTCCAGCAGTTGCAGCGCGTCTACAATAGCCTTGCCGCCCAGATCTGCCAGCCGGTCGTGCAGGCTGCCGCCGGTGTCTTCAGGGTGAATGGGAGTAGACACTTTCCGCAGCATGGCGCCGGTGTCCAGGCCTTCAGTCATCTGCATAATCGTTATGCCGCTCTCAGGGTCGCCTGCAGCGATAGCACGTTGAATGGGCGCCGCGCCACGCCAGCGGGGTAACAAAGACGCGTGAATATTCAGGCAGCCATGAACCGGAATAGACAATACCGAGGCCGGCAGAATCAAGCCATAAGCAGCAACAATCATCACGTCTGGCTGAAAGTCGGCCAACTGCTGGCGGGCGTCTTCCTTTTTGAAGTTGTCAGGCTGAAAAACCGCGATGCCAGCGTCCAGCGCCGCTTGTTTTACCGGCCCCGGGAGCAGTTTGCGGCCACGGCCCGCTGGCCGGTCTGGCTGGCTGTACACACCCACCACGTTGTATTTGGCGGCAAGTAAGGCTTTTAGGGCAATGGCGGCAAAATCAGGGGTTCCGGCAAAAACAATACGCACAGTTTCTGGCTCTCTGTTGGACTTTTCGTCGAATTCTCAGTCGGGTTCTTTGATTCATTCAATACGAAAAGACCGGACGCAAAGGTCCGGTCACAAGTTTATGGCTGTTTTGGCACCAAGACCACATTGGTCGATGCTGGTCGATGCTGGTCGAAGCACTCGTCCTGAGCGTCTTTCCTAAGCACTTTTTAAACATTATCTAAGCTAAGCACTCTTCTTCTGTAATTTTTCCAGTTTTTTGCGGATGCGTGTACGCTTTAGCGAGCTCAAATAATCCACAAACAACCTGCCATTCAGGTGATCTATTTCATGCTGGATGCACACCGCCAACAGCCCACGGGCTTCTATTTCAAAAGCTTCGCCATTGCGATCGATAGCGTTGATGAGGCAGTGCCCGACGCGCTCAACATCCTCATAAAATCCCGGTATCGACAGGCAACCTTCTTGCATGGTTTCCAGGTCGCCGTCGAGTATCTCAATTTTAGGGTTGATGAACACCTTGGGTTCGCTGTTGTCTTCGGACAGATCCATCACGACGACCTGCTGGTGCACGTTAACCTGGCTCGCTGCGAGGCCAATGCCCGGTGCAGCGTACATGGTCTCGAACATGTCGTCGATCAGGGAGCGAATCTTGTCAGTTACCGCGGTGACTGGCTTGGCGAGAGTTCGCAGACGTGGGTCTGGGTATTCAAGGATGTCTAAAATCATAGTACGTTACTTTTTTAAATGCGCGCTTTGGACAGTAAATGCCAACGTTTGTTCGCGTACGAAGAATGTATGAAGTGAGACTTTGTACTGCGCTTTTCAACCCTGGGGTGTTTATGATGCGGAACATACTCATCCGGCCGGGGCATGTGCGCATTGGCTCTGTGGCCACAGTATCCAACAATTTGGCGATTGAGTACAAACTGATCAGTCAATTGAGAAAAACTATGAAAGGTTCCTGTATGAGTGGGCAAACGTTAAAAGTTTCCGGCAGCGGGTAGATAACACTGCAATTAATCAAGTTTCTTCTATAGTAACGAGAATAACAACAGATTAAGCTAAAAATAGCGGGCGAAAGCCAACTGGACTTCGAGCGCCAGCCGACCGAATTTAAGCATCAAGGCACGGGATCAAGGACTTAGACCATGAGGAAACTGCTGTACGCTGTGGCAGCTACGACGCTGCTGTTTACCGCTTGGGCCCAAGCAGCACCGGAGCTGCGGTTGGATCATCCCGAACGTTATACCGTTGTTAAGGGCGATACCCTTTGGGATATCTCCGCTCGCTTTTTGCACAATCCCTGGTACTGGCCGGAAATCTGGCAGGTAAACCCCCAAGTAGCCAATCCTCATCTCATTTATCCCGGTGATCGCTTGGCTTTGGTGTACATTAATGGCCAGCCGAAAATTATGAAAATGGCCAACGGTGACGGCGTGATCAAACTGTCTCCGCAAGTGCGCTCCGAAGCGATCGATACGCCGATTCCGGCCATACCGTTGGACGCCATCTCCAGCTTTTTAACCGATACTCGCATTGTTACCCAGGAGCAGCTAGCGGCTGCGCCTTACGTACTGGAAGGCGAGGACAGCCGAATTATTACCGGCGCTGGCGATCGCGTTTACGCTCGCGGCCAGAAGCCGGCGAACACAGTGGGCGTTTTTCGCCGCGGTAATGAATTTATCGATCCGAAAACCGGCGAATTTCTGGGCCTGGAAGCCCGTAGCATTGGCACCGCTAAGGTTACTGCCACTAACGGTGATGTGTTGACGCTGCTGCTAAGCCAGTCCAATGAAGAAATTCGCATTGGTGACCGTTTGCTGGTGAATGCCAGCAGACCTCTCGCTACCAGTTTTGTGCCCACCGCGCCGGCGAAGCCCGTAAGCGGGCAGATGATGGCGGTAGATGGCGGCGTTAATCAGATTGGTCAGTACGATGTTGTTGCTATTAATCTGGGCCTGCGTGAAGGCATAGAGCCGGGCAACGTGATGGCCGTGCTGCAAAGCGGTAATCTGGTGCGCGACCCGGTCACTGGCGAAACCATTGAGCTGCCGTCTGAACGCGCCGGTCTGCTGATGGTGTTTCAAGCTTACGAGAAAATGAGCTACGGCCTCATGCTGCAAGCCAGCCGGCCGCTGGCGGTGGGTGATCAGGTAACCAACCCCTGATAACCCGGTGAAACCCGAGCTGAGCACGGAACGCTCAGCTTTTTTTTGCGCGCAAGGAAGATGCCCATGCCCCAAGTGCCCCTGTTTTCATTCGATGCGCCGCCTGGCTCCGACCCTATCGACCTCGCTGTTGACCAGAGATGTGATGACAGCCCGGAGCGGGCCCGGCAGTGGCTGTTTCTAAGCCAGCTGCCGGGTTTTGGCCTAAGAGTGCGGCGCCGGGCAGCGGCGCACGTTCCGCAACTGCCTGACCTGCTGAACCTGAACAGAGCCAGCCATAAAGCCATGGGCCTGCCGGCAGAGGCTTGTGAAGCTCTTGCTGCATGGCGCCGTGATGACTCTGCACACCCGGCATTGGTGGCTTTGCGGGTTATAGAAAGCGCCTGTGAGCGGCATGGTATTGGCCTTGTGCATTGGCAGTCGTCGGCTTATCCGCTACCGCTGCGCCATATTCATAACCCGCCTTTATTACTGTACATTCGTGGCGATGCCAACCTGCTCGGCGGTGACCAATTGGCGATTATTGGCAGCCGTCACGCCACTCGTGCCGGGCTGGACCACGCCCGAGGCTTTGCCGCAGCGCTCGGCGAATGCAATCTTTTAGTCAGCAGCGGCCTGGCGCTGGGTATCGACGGTGCTGCCCACGCCGGTGCGCTGGACGCCGGCCATCCCACCTTGGCAGTGATTGGCAGTGGGCTTGATAACATTTATCCGCGCCAACATCAGCGCCTGGGGGAGCGGGTGATTGCCAATGGTCTGCTGGTGTCCGAATACCCGCCGGGCACCCAGGCTCGCCCCGCACATTTCCCCCAGCGCAATCGCATCATCAGCGGCTTGAGCCGGGGTGTTTTGGTGGTAGAAGCCGGCTTGAAAAGCGGTTCGCTGATTACCGCCCGACTGGCTTCAGAGCAAGGCCGCGATGTGTTCGCCGTACCGGGGTCGGTGCACAGCCCAGTCGCCCGTGGATGTCACCAGCTGATTCGCCAAGGCGCCACGCTGGTCGAAAGCGTGACCGACATTTTGCAGGAGCTGGGGGGCTGGTGGAACGAACCGACAACACCGGGCGCAAGCGTACAGAGCGCTGTCACCGAGGGTCTGGATGCCCGTGAAATCGCCGTGCTGGAGGCTTTAGGGTATGATCCGCAGTCAACCGATGCATTGGGTTCGAGCACCGGGCTGAGCGCCGATCAACTGATGCAGTCCCTGCTTTTGCTAGAGCTTCAGGGCTTGGCCACAGCGGCGCCCGGCGGATATGTCCGCATTGCCTGAACCCGATGCCAACAGTGATTTTATTCAGGCTCGAGTTCTCCATGGCAACAGACCACCCGCTGACCGACTGGCAATTACACTGCGCTCGCCGCACTCTGCATCAAGGCGGCGTGCTCGCCTATCCAACGGAAGCCGTTTGGGGTCTCGGCTGTGACCCTTGGAACCAGGTCGCGGCGCAACGCATTCTGGATTTGAAACAGCGCCCGGTGCACAAAGGCATGATTCTGGTGGCGGCTTCGGTCGAACAGATTGCCTTTTTGCTGAACCCCCTGCCGCAAGAGCTTCAGCAGCGAGCCCGACAGCATTGGCCTGGTCCCGTTACCTGCCTGCTACCCGATGTGCATCAGCAGGTGCCCGAATGGGTACGTGGCGAGCACAGCTCGATTGCGGTAAGAGTGAGTGCGCATCCGGTGGTCAAAGCTCTGTGCAACGCTATAGGCGGCCCGTTGATTTCCACTTCGTGCAACCCCGCGGGCCGTGCCCCAGCCCGTTCGCCTTGGCAAGTTCAGGGTTATTTTCATGGCCAGCTGGACTGGGTGGTGCCCGGTGAGCTGGGTGGGAATCGCCAACCCAGCCGTATAATTGATATTGTTACCGGCCAGCAGCTACGTTAGGAGAAAACATGCCACAGCAACCAGACCCGCAGGCGGTCAAACACTACCTGTTACAGCTGCAAGACACCCTTTGCCAGCGTTTTGCCGTGACCGACGGTGGCGGTGAATTTATTCACGACGCCTGGGATCGCCCGGAAGGCGGCGGCGGTATTAGCCGAGTGATCGGCAATGGCAAGGTGTTTGAAAAAGGCGGTGTGAACTTTTCTCACGTGATGGGCAACACCATGCCGCCTTCGGCGACGGCCCACCGCCCTCACCTGGCAGGTGCCCCCTGGCAAGCTATGGGAGTGTCGCTGGTGATGCACCCCCACAACCCCCATGTGCCGACTTCCCACGCCAACGTACGATTTTTTATCGCGACCCCGGACAACGCTGAACCGGTGTACTGGTTTGGCGGCGGCTATGATTTAACCCCCTATTACGGCGTTGACGAAGACTGTGAGCATTGGCACCGCACTGCTGCGAACGCCTGTGCGCCCTTCGGTGACGACGTGTACCCGCGTTACAAGCGTTGGTGCGACGAGTACTTTTTTTTGAAACATCGCAACGAGCCTCGCGGCGTAGGCGGGTTGTTTTTTGACGATTACAATACCGGTGACTTTGCTCGCGATTTCGAATTTATGCGCGCCATCGGCGGCAGCTACATTGACGCTTATGAACCCATTGTCCAGGCCCGCAAAAATAAAACCTACAGCGACGCTCAGCGTCAGTTTCAGCTCTACCGCCGTGGCCGCTACGTCGAGTTCAACCTGGTGTATGACCGTGGCACCCTGTTCGGGCTTCAGTCCGGTGGCCGCACCGAGTCTATTCTGATGTCGTTGCCGCCTCTGGTACGCTGGGATTACAATCAGGTGTCAGTGCCTGGCAGTGAAGAAGCGCGCCTGCTGGAGCACTTTTTGACTGACCGTGACTGGCTCACAGTTTCATGAAGGGGCGATAATGAACAACGATCAGTATGCAGTGGTTGGTCACCCCATTAGCCACAGTAAGTCGCCGCGGATTCACGGTCTGTTTGCCAGTCAGACCGGCGAAGCGCTTGAGTATGCGGCCATTCAGGCACCCTTGGATGATTTTGAAAACACCGTAACCGATTTTTTCGCGCGCGGTGGCAAAGGCCTGAACGTGACCGTGCCGTTTAAGGAAGCGGCCTGGCAGATGGCTGGCCAGCACAGCGCGCGCGCGCTCAAGGCGGGCGCGGCCAATACTCTGTACCAGGATAAAGGCGTGTTGGTGGCAGACAACACCGATGGCGCAGGCTTGGTACAAGACCTGCGACACAATCACCAGGTTGCTTTAAAAGGCGCCCGTGTTTTGATATTGGGCGCTGGTGGCGCGGTACGCGGTGTTCTGGCGCCGCTGTTACTCGAACAGCCGCACACGCTGGTGATTGCTAACCGCACGCCGGCTAAAGCGCAGAATCTGGCAGCGCTCTTTGCTGACGTTGCTGGCGTTACCTGGCTTGGCAGCCAAGCGTACGGCAGTATCACCGGCGATTTCGATGTCATTATCAACGGCACCAGCGCCAGTCTGCAGGGCGATTTACCGCCGTTGTCTATAGAGTTGATCGGCCCCGGTACGGTGCTTTACGACATGATGTATGCTGCCACAAATACCACGTTTAACCAGTGGGCTCTGGATAACGGGGCAAAGCGCGTGTATGACGGCTTGGGCATGCTGGTCGAGCAAGCGGCCGAAGCCTTTGAAGTATGGCGCGGAGTGCGGCCGCAAACTGCTTCGGTTATTGCCAGTCTGCGAACGTTTGCAGCAAGCTAAATCAGGCGTAAATCAAGCGAAGAAGACGGTCAACATGAAGGTTAACGCATGGACATACTAACGCTGGTCGGACTGGTTGCCGGGGTACTGGTGGTGATATTGGCCATGCTGACCAATGCCTCTTTGCTGACCTTTGTTAACTTGCCTGGGTTGGCCATTGTGTTGGGCGGAACCTTTGCGGTAACGCTGATTAAGTTTCGCTTGAGTTCGGTGATGAGCGCTATTCGCCTGGCGTCGCGCGCGGCTTTTATGGACCGCGTAGAGCGTCCTGACGAGCTGATTCGCGAAGTGGGCACGTTGGCCACGGTGGTGCGTAAAGAAGGTATTTTGGGCCTTGAAAACCACACCACAGACCATGTGTTTCTGCAGAAAGCGATTAACCTGTGTGTTGATGGCCATTCGCCAGAACTTGTGGAAGAAGCCCTGCACCACGAAATCCAGCAAGGCTTCGAGCGTTACGAGGTTGCGGAAAGAGTGTTCCGTGGCATCGGCGAATCGGCTCCGGCCATAGGTATGCTTGGCACTCTGGTAGGTTTGGTGCAAATGCTCAATACTCTTGATGACCCCTCTGCTATTGGCCCAGCTATGGCAATTGCCTTGCTGACCACGCTTTACGGCGCTTTTATTGCCCAGCTGATAGCCTTGCCGCTGGCGGATAAATTGCAGTTAAAAGCCGAAGACGAAATGCGCAACCAACTTCTGATTGCCACCTCGATTCAAAAAATCCTGCAAGGTGAAAACCCGCGGGTAATGACCGAACTGCTGCTATCGTTCCTGAGCCCCGAGCAGCGCGACAGTCTGAAACGCGAGCAGGGGGGCTAAGCTTTGGCCCGTCTAACTCTTGCAACCCTGCCCAAACGCAAAAAAGCAGGCGCCGCCGGTGCGCCGGTGTGGATTGTGACCTTTGCCGACTTGGCCACTTTGCTGCTGACGTTTTTCATACTGTTGTTGTCGTTCGCTGAAATAGACATTGAAAAATACAAAGCAATGGCTGGCTCGTTGTCGGTTGCGTTCGGTTCAGGCAGTTTGATTGCGGACGGCGGCGGCTTGTCGATCGAGATTTCTAACGAGTACAACCGCTTAGATCCAGACAAGCCGTTGCAGGCTGAGCCTGAATTGATCGACGAGCGCCTGCCCAGCGACGGCGTTAAGCCGATGTCTGAAGGTGTGATTACGTTGGCCAGCAATTTGATTCGGGAGTTGGAAAACGAAGTGGCAAGCGGCGCCCTGAGCATCAACTACGACCAGCGCCAGGTGATCATCCGTTTTTCCGACGATGCCACATTCTTGTCGGGTGATGCCACTATCAAGAAAAAAATGTTGCCTATTATCGAGCGAATAGTGGGCGTGTTGAGACATTGCCGTGGTGATGTAGTAGTGGCCGGCTATACAGACGACAGGCCCATCGCCAGCAGCCGTTACCGTTCCAACTGGGACCTTTCAGCGGCGCGGGCGGTATCGGTGGTACACGAGTTGGTTCTGAACCGTGACGTGCCTGCTGATCGGGTGATGGCCGCCGGCCGTGCTGAAACCAACCCGTTGGTGCCCAACAACAGCCCTGAAAATCGGGCCGTGAACCGGCGAGTAGAAATTGCCATTCGCGGTCCGGTGTGCAAGGCCGACACCCTCATGGGGCAGCTGCCAGCGACAATTGCTCCGTGAGGGCGAGAGCGGGCACCGACATTTTGCACTTTAATTTTTACGCGTTTCCAATGCCAGTCGCTTCTATTTTATCAGTACGGGTGATCCCCAGCTTCAGCCAGATAGTCGTCTTTGAGCTTTACATAGTTGCCGGCGGTGTACGCAAAAAAATGACGTTCCTTATCGGTCAGCGCCCTTGCCCGCTTACACGGCGAACCCACGTAAAGATAGCCGGATTGCAAACACTTGCCCGGGGGTACCAGGCAGCCTGCGCCGATTATCACTTCGTCTTCCACCACCGCACCGTCCATGATGATGCAGCCCATGCCCACCAGAACCCGGCTGCCCACAGCACAGCCATGCAGGAGTGCCTTGTGGCCAATGGTAACGTCGTCACCAATAATCAGCGGCCAACCGCCGGGGTTGAAATCACTGGCGTGAGTGATGTGCAGCACAGAGCCGTCTTGAACGCTGCAGCGCGCGCCAATGCGAATTTTATGCATGTCACCACGCACGACCGTCATTGGCCAAATCGAACAATCTTCGCCGGTAGTCACATTGCCAATCACGACTGCGCTTGAGTCTACCCAAGTGCGTTCGCCAAATTGTGGCGTGCTACCCTTGTGAGAACGTACATTCGCCATTACATAGTCCTTCAGGTGGTTCTTTGTTCCGGATACTCCCCGCATTATCGGAGCCACTTGAAATTACCCGACATTTGAACCGCTGAGAAGGGGAAACATGAATAATCCACTGCTGACCAACGACTTGCTACCCAAATTTGAACGCGTGCGCACTGAACATATGGAACAAGCGATCGACCAGATTATCAGTGAAAATCGTTTGAAAATTAATAGCTTGGCGCAGAACGAAGAACCCGACTGGGACACTTTGGTGCAGCCCATGCAGTCGCTTGAAAACAAACTGAGCAACGCTTGGTCGGTAATCTCACACTTGAACGCGGTGATGAACAACGACGACCTGCGCAAAGTGTACAAAAATTGTTTGGAAAAGCTTACTGAGTACAGCACCGAACTGAGCCAGAACGCGGTTTTGTGCGAGGCCTACAAAAAGCTGGCAGCCCGCGATGATTTCAGCAAATTAAGCGACGCCCAGCGAAAAGCAGTGGAAAACACCCAGCGTGACTTCCACCTGGGCGGCGTTGACCTGCTCGATGATCAGAAAAAGCGCTACGCCGATCTGGCCCGTGAGCTGTCGGAGCTGTCCAACAGCTTCGGCGACAACGTTTTGGACGCTACCCAGCATTGGTTCAAGCAAATCATCGGTAAAAGTGAGTTAGCCGGCGTGCCTGAAAGTGCGCTGGAAGGCGCCAAAGCAGCGGCCAAGCACAAAGATCTGGAGGGTTATGTCATTACTCTGGATGTTCCCAGCTTTCACCCGGTAATGACTTATGGCGACAATCGTGAGCTGCGCCGCGAAGTGTACGAAGCCTTTGTTACCCGCGCTTCCGACATGGGGCCAGACGCGGGCACTTGGGATAACACCCCGGTGATGGCGGAGATCCTAAAACGTCGCTACGCCCTGGCACAACTACTGGGCTTTAATAACTTTGCCGAGCGCTCGCTGGTCACAAAAATGGCCCGCGATACCGATGAGGTATTGGGCTTTTTGACGGAGCTGGCGAACAAAGCCAAGCCGGTGGCCGAGCGGGAATTCGCCGAACTCAAAGCCTTTGCAAAAGACGAGCATGGCCTGGATGACTTGCAGGCCTGGGACATTGGCTACTACAGCGAAAAATTGCGCCAACAGCGCTACGACATTTCCCCGGAAGCCCTGCGCCCTTGGTTCCCAGTGGACAACGTGGTGCCTGGCCTGTTCCGCGTGACAGAAAAACTGTTCGACATCCAGATTGAAGCCAAGCCGGACGTAGAAACCTGGCACGAAGACGCCACCGCCTACTGCATCAGCCGTAACGGCGAGCCCATTGCCTGGTTCTATCTAGACCTGTTTGCCCGCCAAGGCAAGCGTGGTGGCGCCTGGATGGCGGATTGCCGGGTACGCTGGCGCAACCTGCGTGGTACTCTGCAGCTGCCGGTGGCTTTCCTGACCTGCAACTTCACCCCACCGGTGAACGGCAAGCCGTCGCTGCTGACCCACGATGAGGTCACCACCCTGTTCCACGAGTTTGGCCATGGCCTGCACCACATGCTCACCCAAGTGGAGGTAATGGACGTGTCGGGTATCAACGGTGTGGCGTGGGACGCGATTGAACTGCCAAGTCAGTTCCTCGAAAACTGGTGCTGGAACCCGGAATCGCTGGCGCTGATTGCGGCCCACCATGAGACCGGTGAGCCGCTACCGCAGGACATGTTGGAAAAGCTGTTAGCTGCGAAGAACTTTCAGTCGGGCATGGGGTTGGTGCGTCAGCTTGAATTCTCGCTGTTCGACTTCCGTCTGCACGCCGAGTTTGTCGACACAGCAACAATCAGTCCGCTGGGCATGCACCGCCAGGTGCGTAGAGAAATTGCGGTGGTGGAATCACCAGAGTTCAACCGCTTTCCCAATTCGTTTTCCCACATCTTTGCCGGTGGCTACGCAGCGGGCTATTACAGCTACAAATGGGCCGAAGTGTTGGCCGCGGACGCGTTCTCGTTGTTTGAGCAAAACGGTATTTTCGATCCGCAAACTGGGCAGTCGTTCTTGCAAAATATTCTGGAAAAAGGCGGTTCACAAGAACCCATGGAGTTGTTCAAAGCCTTCCGCGGCCGCGAACCCGAGGTAGACGCACTGCTGCAGCAAACCGGCATCAGTCCACAAGTCGCCTGACTCCATTTGCCCTAGGCAATCCGCCCCGCCGGCCAAGGTCGGCGGGGCCATTCAATATGGAGTTATCAAATGCCAAGCCCGAAACGTTTCATCGCCGGAGCCGTTTGCCCCCGCTGTGCGGAGATGGACAAAATTACCATGTACACCGACGAGGCCGATGAGCAAATCCGCGAATGTGTAGTGTGCGGTTTCACTGACGGCATTTCTGACATAAAAGCGCCGGCAGCCCCGGAATTGCAGACCCGCGTGAACAAACGCAAAAACGAAGACGACCACACGGTTAAGCAGGTGGTGTTTTTCAAAGGTGGGGATTAGGTGGCTTGGGAGTGTTTTCTGTAGCCTTGTGTTTTGTTGGAGGGTCAAGGATGCGGGGTGTTTTTCTTCTGGGAAAAACAACCCTCATCGCAGCCCCCAAAACGACCGGGCTGCGTTTCAGATAAACACTCCTAACCTTTAGAGAACCATTGCGGCAACCCATCCAAAACCAAGCAGCGGCAAGTTGAAGTGCAAGAACGTGGGCACCACTGAGTCCCAGATGTGATTGTGCTGGCCGTCGGCATTCAGGCCGGCAGTGGGCCCGAGCGTCGAGTCAGACGCCGGTGAGCCTGCGTCACCCAAGGCACCTGCGGTGCCCACCAGAGCGACAATGGCCATGGAGCTGAAACCCATTTCCAGCGCCATCGGCACATAAAGCGCCGCAATGATGGGAATGGTAGAGAAGGACGAACCAATACCCAAGGTAATCATCAGTCCCACCAATAGCATCAGCAGGGCCGCCAGGGCTTTGTTGGCGCCGATGATGTCGACCGAGCTTTGCACCAGGGTGGCAATTTCACCGGTTTCACGCATGACTTCGGCGAAGCCGGAGGCGGCGATCATGATAAAACCGATCATCGCCAGCATTTTCATGCCCTCGGTGAACAGATCGTCGGCTTCTTTCCACTTCACCACACCCGACAGGTTGAACAGCAGGAAGCCGGCCAATGCGCCTAAAATCATGGAGCCCAGCCACAACTGCACCACAAAGGTGACCACAATGGCGGCCAGCGCCATCACCAGAGTCATGGGTTTGTAGGTGGTGGTGACTTTTTCGGTGCGGGTTATGGCGCTGAGATTGTAGTGGCGTTCGCCGCGGTAGGTAATAAAAATAGCGACCAGCAGGCCACAAAGCATACCCAAGGCAGGCAGGGCCATGGCTTTCATAACGCTTAGGCCTTCGATATTGCCACCATTGGCGCTGATTTTGGCCATCAGGATTTCGTTTAGGTAAATACCGCCAAAACCTACGGGTATGAACATGTACGGTGTAATCAGGCCGAAGGTCAGTGCGCACGCCACCATGCGGCGGTCCATTTTCAGCTTGGCCATAACGTACAGCAGCGGCGGAACCACCAGTGGAATAAACGCAATGTGAATCGGCAGGATGTTCTGGGACGACAGTGCAATGGCCACCAGAATGGCGATGATCATGTAGCGCACGCCTTTCACAGCCGTACTGCTGCCTTCGCTTTGCCCGACTTTGGCAAGGATTTTGTCGGCCAGCAGATTGGCCAGGCCTGATTTACCGATAGCGACCGCAAAGGCGCCCAGAACGGCGTACGACAGCGCCACTTTGGCGCCTCCGCCCAGGCCACTGTTGAACGCATCAATGGTGTCGTTCAGCGACATTCCGGCGATCAGGCCGCCGGAAACGGCGCCTACTATCAGGGCAACAACAACGTGAATGCGGGCCAAGCTTAATACAAGCATGATCAGCACCGCAGCAACAACGGCATTCATGGCAAACTCCGGGTACGCGCAATGAGTTATCCGGCCTTCCTGAGAAGGCTGAGACTATAAAAGCGCCGTAATGTGCAGCAATTCGCCGGCTTAGTCAAAGGGCTCGTGCAACGTTTAAGGCTGGTTGATACGAGCGAAACGCGGAAGCTGCTCGCCTGCCACGCTTACGGTCTCGCGGAACATGCTGAGGGGCCGCACCCAAAGACTGTTATCGCCGTAGAGGCAGCGGTAGACCACCAGTTTCTCCTCGGTTTCGCTGTGGCGGGCAATGCCGATCACTTCGTAATCTCTGCCTTTGTAGTGCCGATAGCGGCCCGGAAGGATATCTATTTTTCTTTCAGTCATGCGGGTGTCGTACCTCATTTTCGTTGCACTTGTCTTTGCTTCTTGTGTCTTTATAGCCCTTTTTGTGACTTTTTTGCACTGCGGATTTTCAAAGATGCCGGATGTCCGGTTACATCGGTAATAGTTCTTTAATCAGCCGGTTCTGCGCCGCTGTTGGCACGTTGTTTTCTTCCATGGCGAGAATAAGGTTTTCTGCCAGAGCATTAAACTGGGTGTTTGTAATGCCCATGGCCGCGTGCGATTCGCGCATCTCGCGTCTGGAATACTGGCATGGGCCGCCGCTGAGTTCACACAGTTGATTTTTCAGGGTTGCGACATCACCCAGATTAACGACCGCTGCTGTCACCGCCAGCCTACGGTCCGGCACCCAGGCAATAAACAGGTCCCACCAGTCGTCTTTGTGGGCAAAACTCAGGTTATCCGGCTTCTGACGGTACTCGGCGCCCAGAAGCCATTGGCGGTTAATAAATACGCCAGCGCCGGCTTCGGCCAAAGACGGCGGCAAACAACAGTTTTGACTCGGCGAAATAGACGTCCGTGCCGCTGTCGTTTTGGGCACCGATAGCTTCCGGCACCTTGAAATCCTGCTGCCGTTTGTGTTGCACGCCGGCAGACCACTGGCCCCAAGGGCTATAGAGAGCGTCTCCTATCAGCCTTACTTTCACCCCGAACATATCCTGATTGAGTTCATCCTGTTTCAGGTTGCTCAGGTCCAGGGTCTGCCGTGCGAATGTAACTTCAACCCGGTTGCTGAAAAAACGTGTCATGGCGAATGCTCCGGCGTTTTTTCGCTCAGTTCCTGCTGGCGTTCTGCCAGGGCTGCAATCGTCTGCGCAAGTTTATCCGCAGAAACCGGACGGTCCAGATAAAAGCCCTGGCCGACATCGCAGCCCCAGGCCTGCAGCAATTTCCAGGTTTCAAGGTTCTCGATACCCTCGGCGACGACCTTTAGCCCAAGCCCGTGGGCCATATCGATGGTGGATTTTACAATCAACTGGTCCTGAGGTTCGGAATTCAGTCTGAGTACAAAGGATTTGTCTATTTTCAGTTCCTGAACGGGTAGTTTGCGCAGCTGCGAAAGTGAAGAATAGCCAGTACCAAAATCGTCAACGGACAGGGTCACGCCCAGGTTACGGAGGCGGTTCAATGTTGCCATCGCTTCTACGGGGTCCTCCATCAACGCGCCTTCTGTTACTTCCAGGGTGACGCGCTCCATGTTGTGGTGCCAGTCGCCAAAAATGCTGGCTACGCGATCGGTCAGCGCCGGCCAGGTCAGGTCCATTGCGGACAGGTTGATTGCGACACCGGCATCCAGGCCCGCGTTGAACCAGGCGCGGGCATCGTTGGCAACCTTCTGCAGGATATGATTTGTCAGGTCATTGATCTGCCCCGATTGCTCGGCGAGGAAGATGAATTCTTCCGGTGATATAAGGCCCAGCTCCGGGTGTATCCAGCGCACCAGAGCTTCCACCTGAAGCAGCTGCCCGGTGCCGTTATCCAGTTTGGGTTGGTAGTTCATGTGCAGGCCGTCGTGACGGATTGCACTGTGCAGGTCTGAGACCAGTTTGAGTTCGCGCAGGTGGTTTTCATCCTGGCCCGGCTTATATTGCGCAATCGCAACACCTTTTTGCAATGCCTGCTCAAAGGTCAGGTTTACGCGTCTTCTCAGCTCATTGGTTTGGCTGGCATCGGCAGGTAACTGCAGTGTTATCAGGCTTGCACGTAGAGAAAACGGGGTGTTGTCGATATTCAGGGGTGATTCGGCGACGTGACGCAGAGCCAGCGCAAGCTGCTCCAGCGCTTCAGGGCTAAGCTTGGGAATCAGCGCCAGAAACTCACCGCCACCGGTGCGGGCAATCAGGCTGGCATCCGGAAGTTCATCACGCAGCCGGTGCGACAGACTAAGCAGAATTTTGTCGCCGAACTTTAGGCCAAGCGTATCGTTGATGTTAGAAAGGTCGCTAATGCGCAGGCCAATCAGGCTGCAGGGTTTACCGGCGCTAAAGCCCTCTTCGGCCATTTTCAGTAAAGCGTTACGATTGCCCAGCCCGGTGACTTCGTCATGGCTTGCGGCATTGCGGATTTCCGTTTCGCGACGAATAAGCCGGGCCAGCGTGTCCCGAAGTGTATCCCTGAGTTGTCTCAGCTCGCCTCCGGTGCGGATATCAGGCGCCAGCGGGTTTTCCCCCTGCCCGACGGCTCGGGCGTAATGAGCCAGCTGCAACACCGGCTGGCCAAGATGTCTGGCGGTGAGCAGGGCCAGTACTATGGCAAGCGCCATGATGACAGTCACCAGCAAAGCTATTTCCAGGGCGCGGCTGTAATAGTTTTGCAGGCTGGCTTCTCGGCTGGTCAGCAGAACCGCCTCGAATGAGCTTTGCTCGAAAGCGCCCAGGTTCAGCGTGCGGGTGAAGTAGCGGTTGCTTTTGATGACGTTTCGGTCATTTGTAGACATGTTCAGAGCCGGGTTCCCGGCGTTGCCGATATCAGAGGACGCGGCAAAGTTAGTGAATCCGCCGGAGCCGTTCGGGCTTGCCCGAAAAATAACCGAACTGCCGCTGAGCCGGGCGATGACATTTGCCAGTTCCTGGTCGAGCTCAAAACCGGCAACCAGCCATGCTCTTAACCCGGGTGCTTCGACAGGAATGACCAGCACCTCATAGCCGCGCTGGTTAACGGTCAGCAGTGAACGGTCAGCACCGTTTTTACGCGCTGTAGCCAGCTGCGTTTCGGTAATGCCGGGTATTGTTTGTGTCAACGTAGATGCCAGGAGTTGTCCCTGGCTATCCAGCAGTAGCGCAAAGTCTGCGTCTACGCGCCCGCTGTGGTTTGCCAGAGCGCTGTTCAGGGTTGCCGGATTGCGGCTGGCAATGGCAGAACGAAAACCAAAGTCGCGGACAACGACATCCAGGCGGGAGAGCTCGAGATCGGTGCGGCGTTCAATCACCTCGGTGGTCAGGCGCTCGGCTATCGTGAGTTGTTCCAGGGCTCGGCGTTTTTCGTCTTCGAACAGGTACACCATCATCAGCGCGCCGATCAGCAGGCTTACCAGGGCGACCATAGCAACCATGGCCGTAACCAGGCGACCGCGAAACCCTATGCGGTTAGTTTGTCCACCCATCAAAGTTCCTGAAATCGCTTTTGAAGATCATCCATCGGGCCCTCGACGCGTGGCTCGGGCGTAAGCTCAATGCTGACGATTTCTATACTGGGATTTATCAGGCTGGCAGCATTAATTTCCCGAACCAGCGGGCTGGTGTTGTCTGATAGGCGTGGGTGCCAGATATTCAGGCTCAGTGAGCCGGTAACCTGAGTGTCGCCGAAGTCTAGCGCGATCGTTACCTCGCCCTGCTCATTGGTTTGGCCGATGGCACGGCTATCGGCGACAACAATAAAGGCCTGCATATGGTCGTGAATATTACAGCCAAGCTCGACAATGCCGGGCTGATCAAACACAACCGGCGCTTCGGGCTTATTAGCATAGAGTTCGAGATTAAAGATTTTCGCCGGCGAAAAAGAATAGACGTGGTGCTGGGTGTTGTCCTGATTGGGGAAGTCTACGCTGGAGCCTGCGGGCAGAACCAGCACATGGGGATGAAACATGGGGTCTTTCTGAAACACTTCTGACCGCACGGGAGAGGGCTTGCTGCCGTCAGCAAGCTGAACCCTGACTGTCAATTCATCTGCTAGTAAAGAAGCCGGTAGAGGACAACAGGCCATCAGCAAAACGGTTTGTATCTTCATTCTGGCTACGAACCTTTCGATTGGGCAGAATCTTCCGGCGCCGGGTGGAGTCAGGCACTGCCAATTTTGCCCAATAACTCGTGTGCCAGCAGGTTAGCACGAGTTGCTTCCATATCGACAAGCCCGCCAGCCTTCACCTTTAAAGTGGCAATAGTGGCCGGGTCCGAGAGGGGCTTCAGCAGACACGGAACACTCGTTTGGCACTCAGTCGCGCAGGGTATAGCGGCCTGAGCCGAGGAAAAACACCGCGACAGCATTCATCAGAAAGAAAAACTGCAGTTCCAGGCGCAGCCCGCCGTTGCTGCTGAGCAGCATCAGCTGGTGGCTGTGCACCAGTGCCAGGGCCACCAACATGTTTGCCACAATCAGCAGGGCGCCGGTACGGGTGTGAAAACCCAGAATAATCATCAATGGAGCCAGTACTTCGCCAATAATCACGCCCCAGGCCAGAAACGCCGGCAGGTTATGGCCGATGAGTTGGGTTTCAATAAAGCCCACACCGTTCATCAGTTTATCGATGCCGTGAAACAGCAGCAGGCCGCCCAAAGTGAGGCGGATAATCAGTTTTCCAAGATCGGTATTGGCAAGCATGGTTTGGGCCCCGGGGCAGGTAAAAGACAACGCATAGCTTAACGGCTTCGGCGCAAGGCGCAAGGCAATGAACGCGATATAACAAATGCCGAACGTCGAAGAGGCTAGCGCCGGTGGTGATTGCCCAGAGTAAAGCGGATGTGGTTACGCACCAGCAAATTTTCCCAATACTGGCGCATTGAGTCCCAAGCTGCGTCGTTGGCCTGTGCCACGACTGGGTCCAGATCAAGATCGTAGTAGTCCGGGCTACCGGCAATCTGCCGCACGGTTATCGCTACCGCATCGTCCAGCTCATTGGCGAAGGGCTCGCCAATGAGCTCGTGCACCAGCAAGTTGGCCCGTGTGGCCTCCAGATCCACCAGTTGGCTGCTGCGAAAGCTGTGGTTATTTTCGTACATATCTTCCATCAGGCGGTGGCACAAATAGGCGCTGATTAACAGCCCGTCAAGGCCGACACAGTGGCTAAGAAGCACAGACGGGTGGGTGAAAAAACGGGTGGCGGCGTCTAGAAAGGGCGCAAACAGACCTTCGTGGCCGGCGTCGCGGGCGCAGGTGCCAACCGCGTGAATCAGCCGCGGAGCCGTTTCAATGTACTCCACCGAAAACTGAAACAGGCAGCTGGCCGGCGCTCGACTGTTAAAGCCGATGCACGTTGGCAGCGCCTTGGCACGCAGCTGCAGGTGGCGCAAAAAAGCGCCTGAGCGGGCTTCCCTGCACCTTGCAGTGTCAATGATGTCCAGGACTGCTTTCGGAGTCATGTGCACAGTTGCCGGTGTCGATACGTAAAAGGATCGTAAGGCGCCTCCCGTTCATGTCACGGGTATATGGGTTGTGCAGGCAAATGGATTGGTTAGGCGCAGGGCGAAACTTGTGATGTAAACAAAGTGTAGACGACTATTTCAGCCTTGCCGGCCAGGGCGCCAACAATTTGATCTGGCTGCGGCAAGCCGTTATCGGCTTTTCTCATCACGAAACCAGCGCCCCTGACGATTAAAGTGCAGGTACACGCATCCCATACTCAGCGCCCGCGCCAGCATCAGGCTGATCATCGCAAACCACAACCCGTGATTTCCCCAGTCAGTGGTCAGCCACCACACCGGCAAATACACGCCCAGGGCGGCAAATAGCATGGTGTTCTGCATGGCTCGGGTTTGGGTGGCACCAATGAAAACGCCGTCAAACAGAAACCCCCAAACCGCGGTGAAAGGCAGCAGCCACACCCAGGGCAAATACTGCCAGGCGTTGATTTGCACGGCTTCGATGTTGGTTAATAATCCGATCAGCGTCTGGCCGCCCAGTACAAAAAGCGCGGTCAGCAGTAAGGCGCCCCACACCGACCAGCGCAGGGCGGTGTCGAACACCCGCTTGAACTGGCGCCGGTCGCCACGGCCGACGGCTTCGCCGATCAGAGCTTCAGCGGCGTTGGCAAAGCCATCCAGGGCGTTGGAAATAACCAGCAGAAAAGTAAACAGTACCGCGTTGGCGGCCAAAATAGCGTCGCCTTGGCGTGCGCCTTGAGCGGTAAAAAAGGCAAACGCCAGCAGCAAGGCGATGGTGCGCACCATAATAAAACGGTTTACCTGAAGTATGCGCAGGTAGTCGGCAAGGGTGCCAATCAGCGCGCGGGTCATGCGCTGGCCTTCGGGCATGCGCCGTAACACGATCGCCAAACCAATCAGCGCCGCACCGTATTCTGCAATCACCGTCGCCATGGCCACCCCGCGGCTGTTCCAGCCGAACCCGGTCACAAACAGCACGTCTAGCACCAGGTTCACGCCGTTGGCCACCACCAGCATGATCATTGGGCCGCGAGAATACTGGGTGCCAATCAGCCAACCCACCAGGGTGTACTGGCACAGCACCGCCGGCGCGCTCCAGATGCGGATGGCGGCGTATTCGGAGGCCAACTCCAACACCCCTGCGCTGGGGCTCATCAGGGCCAGACCGGCGTGTATCAATGGCTGCTGAAAAGTAATCAACACCAGGCCGATGACCACTGCCAACAACAGCGAGCGCACCAGCAGTGCCACCTGCTCATGCTCGTCACGCTTGCCCCAGGCCTGAGCCGCCAAACCGGTGGTGCCCATGCGCATAAAGCCGAAGGTCCAGTACAGGATGCTGAACAGGTTAGCGCCCACAGCTACAGCGCCGAGGTATTGCGGATCTGGCAGGTGCCCCAACACGGCGGTGTCTACCAGGCCAAGCATCGGTACCGTCAGGTTAGTGAGCATCAACGGCCACGCCAACGCCCACAAGCGGTGGTCCAGACGGGTCAAACGGTGCAAAGGCTTCATAAACGGCTATCCAGAACAGTCACAGCGGTAAAGCGTCGGGATCATAACACTGTTGGATTTCAGCTGTTTGTTAGCCTTTTCATTATCTGTGACTATACTGATACCCACGATAAGCAAAATCAGTCTGTCACCCAACAATAATAATTCATGTGGAGACGCAATATGCGTATGCGCGCAAAGCGGTCTTTGACCCTGTGCGGTTTGGCTTTGTTCCCGGCGATGTCCATGGCGGACTGGACCATGAACATGAGCCCTGGTGTTACCCAGACCAGCAATGACATTTACGGCTTGCACATGACCATCTTGTGGATCTGCGTTGCCATCGGTGTTGTGGTGTTCGGCGTTATGTTCTGGTCGATCTTCGCCCATCGTAAGTCTCGCGGTCACAAACCCGCGAACTTCCACGAGAACACCACAGTGGAAGTGCTTTGGACCATCATTCCTCTGGTTATTCTTGTGGCTATGGCGATTCCGGCCACCGTCACTTTGATTGATATGTATGACACCACCGAAGCCGATGTGGATATCAAGATCACCGGCTATCAGTGGAAATGGAAATACGATTACCTGGACGACGAATTTGGTTACTTCTCCAGTTTGAGCACCCCCCGCGACCAGATCAATAACCGCCAGACCAAAAGTGAAAATTACCTGCGGGAAGTCGATAACCCGCTGGTGGTGCCGGTGGGCCAGAAAGTGCGGTTGTTGATGACCGCAAACGATGTGATTCACTCTTGGTGGGTGCCAGCGTTCGGTCTGAAAAAAGACGCCATTCCCGGTTTTATCAACGAAGCCTGGATACGAGTGGATACGCCGGGCACCTATCGCGGCCAGTGCACCGAGTTGTGCGGTAAAGATCACGGCTTTATGCCCATTGTTGTCGAAGCGGTGCCGCAGGTCGAATATCAGACTTGGATTGGTGAGCAGCGCGCTGCGGCCGAGAAAGAAAAAGAGCTGACCCAGAAAGAATGGACCATGGCCGAGCTGATGGAGCGCGGCGAACAAAGCTACCAAAGCGCTTGTGCCGCCTGCCACCAGGCCGATGGCAACGGCTTGCCGCCGTCGTTTCCGGCGCTGCGTGGCAGTGCTATCGCCGTCGGCGACATGACGGGCCATATCGATATTGTGGTCAACGGCAAGCGCGGTACCGCCATGCAAGCCTTCGGTGAGCAGCTCAACGAAGTCGATATTGCGGCGATCATCACCTACGAGCGTAACGCCTGGGGTAACAATGTGGGCGATATGGTGACGCCCAAGGAAATTTTTGATTACAAGGTTCAGCAACAACAGTGACCGGTTGGCGGCACCGCGCTGCCAACCCAGGCCCATACAAGAATAACACGGCGGTTACGGGAGACATTATGAGTACGGTTGCAGACGCTCACACCTCTGAGCATTCTTTAGGGCAAAAGCACGATCATCACGGCCCAGCCAAGGGGTGGACCCGTTGGCTGTTTACGACCAACCACAAAGATATCGGGACCATGTACCTGATATTCAGTTTTGCTATGTTCCTGTTGGGCGGCACCATGGCCATGGTCATCCGCGCCGAACTGTTCCAGCCCGGGCTGCAAATCGTACAGCCGGAATTTTTCAACCAGATGACCACCATGCACGGGCTTATTATGGTGTTCGGAGCGGTGATGCCGGCTTTTGTGGGTTTGGCTAACTGGATGTTACCGCTGATGGTTGGCGCACCGGACATGGCGCTGCCGCGGATGAACAACTGGAGCTTCTGGTTGCTGCCCTGCGCCTTCCTGATTCTGGTGTCCACTTTGTTTATGGACGGCGGCGGCCCCAACTTCGGTTGGACTTTTTATGCGCCGCTGTCGACCACTTACGGTCCACCGAGCACCACTTACTTCATATTTGCCCTGCACATTGCCGGTGCGTCGTCGATTATGGGCGCCATCAACGTGATTGCTACCATTTTGAACATGCGTGCGCCGGGCATGACGCTGATGAAAATGCCTCTGTTTGTCTGGACCTGGCTGATCACCGCGTTTCTTTTGCTGGCGGTTATGCCGGTGCTGGCCGGTGTGTTGACCATGATGCTGATGGACATCAACTTCGGCACCAGCTTTTTTGATGCTTCCGGCGGCGGCGATCCGGTGCTGTTCCAGCATATATTCTGGTTCTTTGGGCACCCTGAGGTGTACATTATGATTTTGCCGGCGTTCGGCGCCATTTCACACATAATCCCGGCATTTTCCCGCAAACCGCTGTTTGGTTATGCCTCTATGGTGTACGCCGTGGGCGCCATTGCGCTGCTATCGTTTCTGGTATGGGCCCACCACATGTTTACGGTGGGGATTCCCATCGCCGGCCAGCTGTTCTTCATGTACGCCACGTTGCTGATTGCGGTACCCACCGGAGTTAAGGTGTTTAATTGGGTAGCGACCATGTTCCGCGGTTCGCTGACCTTCGAAGCACCGATGCTGTTCGCCATCGCGTTCGTTATTCTATTCACAGTGGGTGGGTTTTCCGGACTGATGCTGGCCATTGCTCCGGCCGATTTCCAGTACCACGACACCTACTTTGTGGTGGCGCATTTCCATTACGTGCTGGTACCCGGCGCAATCTTTGGCATCTTTGCGTCTGCGTACTTCTGGCTGCCCAAGTGGACCGGCTACATGTATGACGAAACCCTGGCCAAGACCCATTTCTGGCTGTCGTTTGTGGGTATGAACCTGGCGTTTTTCCCCATGCACTTTTTGGGACTGGCGGGTATGCCGCGGCGAATCCCGGATTACGCCCTACAATTTGCCGATTTCAACAGGGTATCCAGCATAGGCGCATTCCTGTTCGGGGCTACCCAGCTTTTGTTCCTGTTCATTGTCGTGAAATGCGCCCGCGGCAGCGGTGAGCCAGCGGCGGCCAAGCCCTGGGACGGTGCAGAGGGTCTCGAATGGACCGTGCCTTCACCTGCGCCTTACCACACTTTCTCCACACCACCGGAGGTGCATTGATGATGTCGGAACACCAGGAGTATTACGTACCGGACCAAAGCAAGTGGCCGATTATTGCGACGTTTGGACTGGGTACGACGCTGTTCGGCGCCGCCACTATTATGGTCGATGGCGGTCAGGGCGCCAGTACCAGCGGCGGGTGGATGATCTTTGCGGCGGGCCTGTCACTGATGGCCTATATGATTTTCGGCTGGTTTGGCAGCGTGGTGCGTGAAAGCCGCGCTGGCCTTTACAGCCCGCAGATGGACCGGTCTTTCCGTTGGGGCATGAGCTGGTTCATTTTTTCTGAAATCATGTTTTTCGCGGCGTTTTTTGGCGCGCTGTTTTACGCTCGGGTGTTCGCCATTCCCTGGCTGGGGGGCGAGGGCGATCGCGGTAGTTCGAATATGTTGTGGGAAGGGTTTCAGGCGACCTGGCCGCTGATTAATACGCCCGACCCCAGCTTGTACCCAGCGCCCAAGGGCGTCATAGGGCCCTGGGGTTTGCCGTTGATAAACACCATTTTATTGGTGAGCTCGTCATTCACCATCACCGTTGCCCATCACGCGCTAAGGGCCGGTAACCGTAAAAAATTGAAGCTGTGGCTGAGCGCCACTATTGTTTTGGCGCTGGTATTTGTCGGTCTGCAGGCCGAAGAATACATGCACGCCTATCAGGACCTGAACCTGACGCTGCAGTCCGGGATTTATGGCAGCACCTTTTTCATGCTGACCGGGTTCCACGGCGCCCACGTGATTTTGGGCACCGTCATGCTGATTGTGATGTTGATGCGCGTTAGAAAAGGTCATTTCACCGCTGACAGCCACTTCGGATTCGAGGCGACGGCTTGGTACTGGCACTTCGTTGATGCGGTTTGGTTGGTGCTGTTTGTTTTTGTGTACGTGATCTGACATTGCTCAGCTGCTTTGTCAGGGCCGCCATCAGGACCGACGTCAGGGTGTAGGGTTTAGCGTCAAGCCGCCTTGCCACAGCGATAGCACAATGACCAACAGCAATAGCACGCTCAGGGCAACGCGCAGCGCGAGGGAATTGATGACGCGATTGGTTTTTCCACCGTCGCGAATTAGAAAAAACAGTCCGCTGAACAGGCTGACGATCACCGCCAGTAATAGGGTAACAATGAGTGTTTTTAACATATACAGGTCCGTTCGGTTAGCCGGTCTGTTCACTATAGCAAAGCATGGGTAATTCGCAGGGCCCACCGCGTTACTGGCACTGGGATTGGCGTCTTATGCTGTTTAGCGGGCTGTTTTTGCCGCTGTTACTGGGTTTGGGAGTGTGGCAGCTGCAGCGCGCCGAGTCCAAACAGCAACAACAGGGCCAGTGGGACCAGCAGGCGTCTGAGCTGGCCTGGCCGCAGCTAGTGGAGCAGGGCTTAGGCGCGGGTCGACCCGTAACGCTTAACGGATCGTACGGCGATACCACTTGGCTACTGGACAATCGCACCCGCGATGGCATGGCTGGATACGAGGTGTTAACGGTGTTTTATCCACTCCAAGGTCCGGCGCTGGTGGTTAATCGCGGTTGGGTAATTGCCCCGCGTACCCGTCAGCAGTTGCCAGAAGCCTCGGCAACACAAGAACGGGTAGGCATTTCTGGACGCCTGGCAGATTTCCCTCAACCACCAGTGCTGGCGGTCGTTCAGGCCGGCAGCGGCTGGCCAAGGCGGGTGCAAAGCCTGCCTCCGGAGGTGGCGCAAGACGTGGTGCCGGAATTGCCCGGGCTTATTTTGCGTCTGGCTGACCAGAACCAGCCGGGTGCATTGCGGGCCGACTGGGCGCCAGACCGAATGGCCGCCGCAACCCATTACGGTTATGCCACCCAGTGGTTTGCGTTGGCGCTAATGCTGACTATATTGACGGTAGTGGCAAGTTTCCGTAAGGCCGCAGATTAGCCATACGCAAACCCCCACAGCCACGACCTTCTCAGGAGCCAATAATGACAACAACGGTGGCCCAGCAGAATGCTCAGACAGCTTCGCCCAAGCCTATGAGTCCGCAGCAAATACGCAAGGGGCGGCGCATGGCGCTACTGCTTATGGCGGTGGGTTTTGGCCCGATTATTCTGGCCAGCGCGATGTTTTACGGCGGCTGGCTCAATCCAGCTGAGCACACCAACAACGGTGCTTTGGTGACCCCTCTTGTTGCGCTTAGCGATTTGCAGTTGCAAACCGCGCAGGGCATGCCCTTGGCGGCCCGTTTCGGCCCCACGCAAACCAGCGCCACCTGGCTGCTTCTGGTGGTGGCGGACAATTGCACCGAGGTTTGCCAACAACTGCTGTACACCACCCGCCAAACCAATATTGCGCTCGGCAAATACGCCACGCGGGTCAGCCGGGGTGCGGCCCTGACAAACCTGCCATCGGCTCTGGCCCAGCGCTGGCCGGCAGACTTTGAGCGCATGGAGCGTTTTACGCCGTTGCCGGCCCAAACGCCCGTATGGCCACCGGGCGTGGAGCCTTCCCAGGCTCCTCAACTGCTGCTGGTAGACCCCTTAGGCAACATTATGATGCGCTATCCGGAAGGCATACCGGGGGGCGATGTGTTGGACGACTTAAAGCATCTGCTGAAAATTTCGCGAATTGGCTAAGGCGCATAATGATGACAGAGAATGACGCCGGCAATGCCGAATCCATAACGGTGCCTCGTCTGATGTTGCGTCTGGCCCTGCTGGCCGTTGGGTTGGCGGCGGTGGTGATCATGCTCGGCGCCTGGACCCGGCTGGTACACGCCGGCCTGGGCTGCCCAGACTGGCCCGGCTGCTACGGTTTTCTGACGGTGCCGCAAAGCGAAACCAAAATGGCCATCGCCAATGCGCGCTTCCCGGAAACTCCAGTGGACGTTGCCAAAGGCTGGCCCGAGATGATTCATCGCTACGCGGCCGGCATGTTGGGCCTTCTGGTGTTCGGGCTGGCGGCTTACGCCGTGCGCCAGCGCAAACTGAACGTCCCGGTAAAACTGCCCCTGTTTATAGCCGGCTTTATTGTGCTGCAAGGCGCGTTTGGCATGTGGACTGTGACTCTGAAATTGTGGCCCCAGGTGGTGGCTCTGCATTTGCTGGGAGGTTTTACCACCTTGAGTTTGCTGGCGCTGCTGGTGTTTAGGCTGCGCAGCCGCGTTCGGAGCGGGTCGGCGCAAACAGCCGCGTTGAAGTCTGCCCGTCCGGGCTCGCAGCTTCGACCCTGGCTTTATGGCGGGCTGCTGCTGGTCACTATGCAGATTGCTCTGGGCGGGTGGACAGCCGCTAACTATGCCGCCGTCGCCTGCACCGATTTACCCACCTGCGGTGGCCAGTGGTGGCCGCAAGACATGGATTTTGCCCACGGTTTTGACATAACTCAGCACGTTGGTTCCAATTATCTGGGAGGCCAGCTTAACGCTGATGGTCGGGTGGCTATTCACGTCAGCCATCGTCTGGGCGCCGTTGTCGTGCTGGTCTATTTCAGCGGGTTGCTGGGGCTGCTGTGGGCCCGGCGCCGGCGCAATGGCCTGGGCCAGTCAGTGGCTGTGGTGGCGGTTGTTCTGCTGGCACAGATTGCGCTGGGCTTGGCCAATGTGATTTTCTACATTCCGCTGGCGGTCGCCGTGGCCCATAACGCCACCGGTGCGCTGTTGTTGCTGAGCGTGATTCAGCTGATCTGGCATCAACGTCAGTTGTCTCAGGGCTCGCCGGCACAGCTTTCGGGCGTTAAAGACAATAAAAACAATTTGATGAATCCAGCAAAGCATCAGGAGACAACGGCATGAGTGAACAAGTGAACGTTTTGCCGATACCGACCAACGCTATTGGTAATTCTTTAGGTAATTCTTTAGGCCATTCTGTCGACAATCCTGTCGGCCATTCGGCCGGCAACCGTGCCGCCGCGCACTGGCGTGACTATTTGGAGCTGACCAAGCCCAAAGTCGTCGCGATGATGATTCTTACGTCGGTCATTGGCATGCTGCTGGCGGTTTCCGGTCTGCCGTCTTTGCAGGTTCTGGTGTTTGGCAACGCCGGCATTGCGTTACTGGCCGGCGCGGCCGCGGTGATTAACCACGTGGTGGACCAGAAAGTGGACGTTGTGATGGCGCGCACTCACAAACGCCCGGTAGCCACAGGACGGATCACTGCCGTTGACGGACTGTTATTCGCAGGCGTGTTGGCGCTGAGCGGTATGGCGATATTGATGTTGCTGGTGAACAGCCTGACGGCCTGGCTGACATTAGCGTCGCTGGTGGGTTATGCCGGCGTGTATACGCTGTTTCTGAAGCGGGCCACGCCGCAGAATATTGTGATTGGTGGGCTAGCCGGCGCCATGCCGCCGTTGCTGGGTTGGACTGCGGTGACCGGGCAGGTAGATGGCCATGCGCTGCTGCTGGTACTGATTATTTTTGCCTGGACGCCACCGCACTTCTGGGCATTGGCAATTCACCGCAAGGAAGAGTATGCCAAGGCCCGGATCCCCATGCTGCCGGTGACCCACGGTAATTACTACACCGAACTGCACATCCTGCTGTACACTCTTATTCTTCTTTCGGTTAGCTTGCTACCGTTTGTGACTGGAATGTCTGGTATGATTTATCTGGTCGGTGCTCTTGTGCTTGGCTTGCGCTTTTTGCAGTATGCGATACGCTTGCTACGCGGTGACGATCGGCGCGTAGCGCTGAACACCTTCAAATATTCGATCACCTATCTGATGGCGCTGTTTGTGGTGTTATTGGTTGATCACTATGCCTTTATCTGATGCCTGATACGGAGCCCCGATGACTCGCCAGATTCGCACAACGGTAATCCTGCTGGCACTGGCGATAGTGGCTGTGTTTGGCCTATCTATAGCGCGGTATTGGTTGGCAGAGCCGGCGCCGATCGAACAGCCACCGGACCTGGCAAGCGCCAATATCTATGTGTACGGGCAGCCGCGGCCGGTGATTGAATTTGAACTTACCGATGAAAACGGCCAGACCGTTACCCGTGAAAATCTCCGCGGCCATTGGACTTTTGCTTTTATAGGCTTCACTAACTGCCCGGATATCTGCCCGGTCGCTATGGCGGCCTTGCGCCAGACCAAAAAACTGCTGCCGGCTACCTTGCCCGAGCCTCGTTACCTGCTGATCAGCGCCGACCCAGAACACGACACACCGGAAGTTCTGAAAAATTACACCGGCTTCTTTGGTGAAAATTTCCACGGTTACAGTGGTGATATCGACATAACCCGAGCCTTGGCAACCAGCTTGGGAGCGGTGTTTGTGCAGCGTGAAACAGAGGGTGGTTTATTGGTGGACCACAGTGGCCACTTTGCGCTGATCGGCCCCTCGGCCGAAGTGGTGGCGCTGATACAGCCGCCCCATAAACCGCAGAAAATAGCCGATGGCTTTGAGCAAATTTACCGCTGGACAGACCGCCAACGTCAGACAAACAGCGCCGCTTATTAATTCAGTTCTGGTTCAACGTTTTCACAATCACAAGTAACCCACATGACTCAGAAAACGGCCTCTGCTTCGCTTCACCCGTCGCCGGCCGCAATCGTTTCCGTTCCGCTGGCGGTCTGGGGCACTTGGAAGCTGGTGCAGCTGAATGTGCCGATGCACCCACCGGTGGCCACTAACAAGTGCGGCAAAGCTCTCAGCACTCGGCTGTTCGACCGTGCCAGCACGCCACTGTTTCTGGCTTACGCCGGTGCTGGCCTGGGGTATATTCTGCCGATGACCCTTTTGCCTCTATTGGCCAACGTAGAGCTGCAACCTGGGCATTGGTTGCAGGACGGCAGCTGGTTGTTGGTGGCGCTGGCATTTGGACTTGTGTTTCTGTTCTTCGTGCCGCGACCTGATGAGTGGCATTCTTGTGCGGCGCGAGGTTTTCCGGTAAAGCGTAGCCTTTTGGTTGCGGTGGATTGATCGCGGCGGCGGGGAATATTTTTTCTTGGAAATGGAATTCGTTGCGCTTAAACACCCATTTCCGGCGAAAAAAATTCCCCACCATCCCGCTCTGTGCAACAGAGTCGATATCGTTAGGAAAGATTAAAGCGATTTTTTCTTCACAGCTCATCGTGATGGTTAGCAGCTGCTGATTCAGGCAACTCTTTACCGAGTTAACCGAAGTCCCGCCGTGCTAAGCTTTCGATCTATCACCGGGTTCTGCAGGGTGTGGGGGTGAATTTGAATTTTTGGCCGGACAAAAGTGTCTGAGCGCAGCGAGTTCTTTTCCGACCAAAAATTCAAATTTGCTCCCGCGCCAACTCTCAGCCCAGCAGACCAGACCCAACCCAGCAGACTAAACCCAGCAGACTAAACCCAAACCAAAAGCCGAAACAAAACGCCGTGCTGCCAATAGAACACATCCTTCCCCAACTCAAAAAAACTCTGGAAATCCACACCACAGCGCTGCTGCAGGCGCCGCCAGGTGCGGGCAAAACAACCCGTGTGCCGCTGGCGTTGCTGGATGCGCCCTGGCGTCATGGGCGGCGGATTTTAATGCTGGAGCCGCGGCGACTGGCGGCGAGTTCGGCGGCGCGGTATATGGCCGGGCAGATGGGCGAGCAAGCTGGGCAGACGGTGGGTTACCGTACACGTCTGGATACCCGGGTGTCGGCGGCTACCGTGATTGAAGTGGTGACCGAAGGCATTCTTACCCGTTTGATTCAGAGCGATCCGCTGTTAGAAGACTACGCCGCGGTGCTGTTTGATGAGTTTCACGAGCGCTCGTTACAGGCGGATCTCGGGCTGGCTCTGGTGCGGGAATCGCAGCAGGTGCTGCGGGAAGATTTGCGGGTGTTGGTGATGTCAGCCACGTTGGATACGGCGCCCATTGCCCGATTGCTGGGCGACGTGCCGGTTCTTAGCAGTGAGGGCCGAGCGTTTCCGGTGGAGGTTTTGTATCGGCCTGCCGCCTCTGCGCAACGTCAGCCGCGAGTGGTGGATCAAGTCACGGCGGTGGTGCTTGAGGCCTTGGCTCAGCAGCCGGGTTCGGTGCTGGTGTTTTTGCCTGGCGCCGGTGAAATCCGCAGGGTAGCGCAAGCACTGGCGGGGCAGGTGGCGTTAAATGTGGTGATTGCGCCATTGTTCGGCAATTTGCAGGCAGCGGAGCAGGACTGTGCGATTGCTCCAGCCGCTGAGGGCACCCGCAAGGTGGTGCTGGCCACGGCGATTGCCGAGACCAGTTTAACCATTGACGGCGTGCGGGTGGTTGTTGACAGCGGCCAGCAGCGGCGAGCGGTGTTTGACCCCGGCAGTGGCATGACGCGGCTGGTGACGGGCCGTCTATCAAAAGCGTCGGCAGAGCAGCGTAAAGGCCGCGCCGGGCGAACCCAGCCCGGGGTGTGCTATCGCCTGTGGAGCGAGTCTGAGCAGTACGGTTTGGCAGACTTTACCCCGCCGGAGATTCGAGAAGCGGATCTGGCGCCACTGGTTCTGGAGTTGGCCCTGTGGGGCGCGCGTTCGCCCGGCCAGCTGCAGTGGGTTGAACCACCGCCGCTGGCGCACTGGCAGCAGGCGGTGGAGTTGTTGCAATTGCTGGATATGCTGGGCGAAGACGGCGCCATTACGCGCCACGGTAAGGCGGCGCGGGCACTGGGTGTTCACCCGCGGCTGGCGCACATGGTATTGCTGGGCCGTTCATTGGGATTGGGTTCCTTGGCGTCAGAATTAGCGGCACTGCTGGAAGACCGGGACCTGCTGGGGCCGGGTGCCGGTGCCGACATGCACGAGCGCGTGCGGGTACTGCGTGGTGAGCGTGGCCACGCACGGGTAGATCCGACGCGAATCCAGGCGGTGCGAAAGCAGGCCAGGCGCTTAGAACCCGCAACGTCATCGGCCAGCCATGCCTCTTTGCCGGCGCCCACTGCGACAGAGGTGGGGCGTTTGCTGGCGTTGGCTTATCCGGACCGTATAGCTCGCCGCCGGCCCGGTGATGCGCCCCGTTACCAGCTGAGTAATGGAAAGGGTGCGCTGCTGCGCGGCGGCGATGCCCTGGCCCGCCACGACTGGCTGGTGGCGGCGGATCTGGACGGTAAGGCTCGCGAAGCTCAAATTTACCTAGCGGCGCCGGTGGATTTGGCGACTCTGGAACGTGACCTTGCCGCGCATATTCAGCACCGTGACGAAGCCGAGTGGGATGATCGGCGCGGTACCGTGGTTGCGCGCCAGGTGCGCCGCTTGGGTGCCTTGTTGCTGGCCGAAAAAACGCTGGCGAAACCGCCTGCAGAATTAATGCAGCGAGGCCTTCTGGCCGCGGTGCGGCGCAAAGGGTTGGACAGCTTGCCGTGGAGTGCAAGCGCCAGGCAGTGGCAGGCGCGGGTCGGGCTGCTGGCCCGGCATTTCCCGGAAGACTGGCCGGATGTCAGTGACACAGCGCTGATGAATTCGCTAGAGGATTGGCTGGGGCCCTACCTGATGGGCCTGAGCCGTTGGGCCGAACTGCAAAAGCTGGAGGTGCACGGCGCGCTGAACGGCTTGCTGGATTACCCCCAGCAGCAACGCCTGAACCAGTTGGCGCCGACGGCGCTTGCGATTCCAACCGGTCGTTTGGTGACGCTTGACTACACCGCAGAAAATGGCCCGGTGCTGGCCGCCAAGCTGCAGGCGCTGTTTGGCTGGACGCGCACGCCCACCGTTGCCGGCGGTCGGGTGCCGGTGTTAATGCATCTGTTATCGCCTGCTCAGCGGCCGCTGGCGGTCACCGCGGACCTGGCCAGTTTCTGGGCTAACGTGTACCCACAGGTGCGTAAAGACACGCGTGGGCGCTACCCTAAACATCCGTGGCCGGAAGATCCGCTGAACGCGTTGGCTCAGCAGGGCGTGAAGCGTAAATCCTAGCGCTCGATGGCATTTTGTCATTGGGTAGGTTGGCTCGAGCTTTCCAGTCGTCTATTTTGGGGTTTTCGACGGATATTCCCAATACCGGACAAACGTCAAGTTACCCATATCGATAGTGCTTGCCAGCGGGCAGAAAACGCTTAGAATTTATTCACTTCTACCTGTGTGAAACACTCATGCATTGTGTCTCGTTTAATATTTTTCGCACCCTTGGCTTCCCCGATACCACCGTACTCAAGCCGGACCAGTTTTTGCACCATAAAGAACTGCTGCGCGAGGCTGACTGGGTGCTGTTTCCGGAGTATTGGCAGCTGAACGCTTTGGTACATGGTTTGCAATGTCGAGTGTTTCCCAGTGTCGCCAGTTACCGCATTGGCCACGACAAGGTGGAAATGACCCGGGCGTTTCAGACCGTTGCACCTGAGCACACGCCCTGGACGTTGATTACCGCCAACGGCCCTGAGGAGCGTGAACAAATATGGCAGGATATGGCTCTGCCTTTTGTCGCCAAGCTGCCAAAAGCGAGTATGGGCGAAGGGGTGTGGCTGATTGAAAGCCGTGCTGATTGGCAGCGTTACTGCGATCGTACTGACGTGCTCTATGCTCAGCAATATCTTCCTCTGGAGCGAGACGCGCGGGTGGTAGTGGTGGGCGACAAAGTCGTCACCGCTTATTGGCGCACTCAGGCAGATCAGGGCTTTTACAACAACGTAACTCGCGGCGGGCGTATTGACTGCAGCCCGGTGTCGGCGGTGGTGACCGATTTGGCTCTGCGATTGGCGCGGGAGCTGGGGGTAGACCACGCCGGGTTCGATATTGCGCTGGTGGAGGGTTATCCCTTTGTACTGGAGTTTAACCGCCTGTTTGGCAATCAGGGTTTAGGCCAGGGTACTGATTTGCACGACGCGATATTGGCGTACCTGCGCCAGTGCAATGAACCCCGTAACCCGGAAGAACCGATGACGCCTGATCCAGTATGGCCAGTGGCGGTCTAAACCTTACTGGGGTCTCGCTGGCCGGCGCTTGCAGCGGCTGTTATTTTGACTGTCTTGTACAACATTGCGATGCCTGCAGAGTTCATTTTGTACGTAGATATACTGATATGCGGACCTTTAAAAAAACCCGATGATCGCGCTAATCAACGGGTTCTGCCGCCAAGGCGCAGAACTTTTTTCTGCTGAATACCCTGTGGAGGGACACACCACTCATGACCGAATTAGCCAACGCCCGTATTACCGACTATTACACCAAAAGCACGTTCAATCGTATTCGACAGTTCGCCGAAGGCAAAGAAACGCCGTTCGTGGTGATTGATACCGCCACTGTTGATTATCACTATAACGAACTGGTCGAGGGTTTTCCTTACGCACAGGTGTACTACGCGGTGAAAGCCAATCCGGCGCCGCAGGTTTTGACTCTGCTGCGCGACAAGGGTGCCAGCTTTGACATCGCTTCGGTGTACGAGCTGGAGCAGGTAATGGCGCTGGGTGTGACTGCCGAACGCATCAGTTTTGGTAACACCATCAAAAAAGCCAAAGACGTACGCACATTTTACGACAAAGGCGTGCGCATGTTTGCCACCGATTCGGAAGCGGATCTGCGCAATATTGCCGAGGCGGCACCGGGCTCAAAAATCTACGTGCGGATTTTGACGGAAGGCACGTTCACCGCCGATTGGCCGTTGTCCCGTAAGTTTGGCTGCCAGCAAGACATGGCCATGGATCTTCTGATTTTGGCCCGTGAGTTGGGCTTGGTGCCTCACGGTGTGTCATTTCACGTAGGTTCGCAGCAGCGTGAAATTGGCGCCTGGGATGCAGCGCTGGGCACAGCAAAGGTGATTTTTGAGCGTCTGAAAAAAGAAGACGGTATTGAATTGAAAATGATCAATATGGGGGGTGGTTTTCCGGCCAATTACATTACTCGCACTAATGAGTTGAAGATGTACGCTGAGGAAATTAATCGTTTCCTGCACGAAAACTTTGGTGATGATCTGCCGGAAATCATTATTGAGCCGGGCCGTTCGCTGATTTCCAACGCTGGTGTGTTGGTGAGCGAGGTGGTTCTGATTTCCCGTAAGTCCAACACGGCTATGCACCGCTGGGTGTATACCGACGTGGGTAAGTTTTCCGGGTTGATTGAAACTCTTGACGAAGCCATCAAGTTTCCGATCTGGACCGACAAAGTCGGCGCAGGCGAAGACTGCGTGATTGCCGGACCAACCTGTGACAGTGCCGACATTATGTATGAAGATCACAAGTATCCGTTGCCGCTGAGTCTGGCGATTGGTGACCGTATGTACTGGTTCTCGACCGGCGCTTATACCACCACCTACAGCGCTGTGGGATTCAACGGCTTTCCGCCGCTGAAAGACTACTACATTTAACGACGGGCGATTGAGCCGGGTCAGACCGTGGCCCTGCTAACAAATTTCAGCCTGAAGCTGCAGTATCAAGACGCTGCAGCTTCAGGCTGAGCGCGGTGGGCAACACCAGTACGCCGGTCAGGGTTTGAGACAGCGAAAGTTCGTCGGCAATGTTCGGCGCTAAAGGTGGCGCCGCCGGAATGGGCATGCGCAGGTAAGCATCGGCCAGCCAAAGTAAGACCACCACTGGAAGCAGGGTAACTGCCGGTGGTGGTAGGGTGCTGTTGTGTTAGTCTTCACTGGTGTCTGGCAGGTAGGCACCGTCTTCGTCGTGCACTTCCTGACCGGTAACGGGTGGGTTGAACGAACAGATCATACGCATATCTTCAGTGCCACCGCGAAGGGTGTGCTGATCGTGCTTGTCGAGTGCGTAAAGCGTGCCGTCGGATATTTCATGGGTTTCACCGGTTGCTTTGTCTGTGATGGTGCCGTTGCCTGCTACGCAATACACCGCTTCCAGGTGATGCTTGTACCACAGGTTCAGTTCGGCGCCTGCCGGAATGATTGTTTCGTGAAAAGAGAAACCCATACCGTCTTTTTTCAGCAGCATACGACGGCTGGTCCAGCCTGGGCCGTGCACTTCACGTTCGGTACCGACAATGTCCTTCACTCGTACAATTTTCATTAGTATTCCTTATATTAGAGTAGCGCGGCCGGACCAATACCGAATCGCGCTGTTATGAAATAGCACGATAGTATAAACACCCCCGTCACAGGTTTTTCAACTGCCATTCATTATAAGTCTCCATCGCGCGGGTAATCGCCTGCCCCAGTTTGTGTGGGTCATTAGGGCCTGGGGCCTTACCTTTGCGCGCCTTTTCCAGCGCCCGGTGCAAGATATTGCGATCCTGTTTTGGCAAGCCCTCCAGCCAGTGGCTGTCGGTGGTCGCAAGTGCCAGCGCAGTTCGGCCGGCGTGGTTGCGGTGGCTCACCTGCCACCAGTGATTCAGCGCCCTGCCCAACACCACGTAGCCAAACTGGGTGTCTGGCACCGGGCCGAAGCTGGCGGTTTTCACACCGTCGCGCAGGGGTCCTATTTTTAGCGTGGGCAGCGGCAGGCGGTCGCCGTAAAAATAACTGCCGGCGGCGCCGACTATGCCACCGATCAGGGCTCCGGTGCCAAACGATGCACCCAGCGTGAGTGCGTCAATACCAACACCCCCGACGGCGCCAGCGCCAAAACCGACCCCCGCCAGGTAGCCTTTGTTCGCGCCCCAGAGCTGGCGACTGCCTTCGGAGAACAGGTCGTGTTCACTTTGCCATTCCAGCTTGGCTTCTTGGCGCTGTAGCTGGTCGTGTTGATAGAGCTGCTGGATATCGCCTCGCAGTTGCTGTTCACGCTGGCGCTGATGCTGATACCAGCTTTTGCGAAGCTCGGAGGCCAGAGCGTCTTTGTTCTGGCTGGAGGCACTGGCGGTCAGATCTTCCGCCAAGCTGCGGCTGTGGCGGTAGCCCATCATTTGCTGCAGGGTTTGCGCTATTAGTGTGGCGGCGTGTTGCCTGCGTTGCTGGCGCTGGCGGTCCAGAAATCCGGTGGCGGCTTTCAGGGGGTTTTCCCAAGCCGGTTCGAGCTGACCGAAGGCTCGCAAAAGGCTTAGATGTTGCTCGAACGGTGCGCGAACTGCATCGAACGTGCGCACAATCTGAAAGAATTGTCCCAGCGCAGCCTGCCAAGTGTCGCCGTAGTTTTCATCACCAATACTGTTGATCAGCGCCAGGCTGGGGCGCCCGGTCCAGCGCAATATGGTCATCTCTGCTTCGTGCTGCGGGTTGTATGGCACCGAACCGTCGACCACGTAAATAATGCCGGCGCCTTCGATTAATGGCGTCAGCAGTTCGCATTCGTCGCTGAACTGCGGATTGCCGCGGTGCTGGGTAACAAACGCGGCCACCGCGGCGGCTCGATCTGAGGCCGAAACGCTGTGAGCTTCCAGCCATTCAAGTACCCGTCGCGGGCGTTGAAAGCCCGGTGTGTCGACCAGGGTGTAAAGCACTTGGCCGTCTACCTGTAACGGATAGGCGTGGCTGCGGCGGGTGGTGCCAGGTTCCAGGGCTATGGCGATGGCGTCGTTTTGGGACAGCGTCGCCACGATCGAAGATTTGCCTTTGTTGGGGTGGCCCACCACTGCAAATACCGGCGCCTGATTCATGACTGCGCCAGTTCTGTACTGATGACAATGTCTCCGACGGTAACAAAACCTGGTGAACAGCGTTCTGCGAAGCGTAACCAGGGTTGCAGCGCGGTGGCTGATGGCGACCGAGTTGTGGCCTCTAAAGGCAGCAAACAAACCCGGCTGCCGACAGGCCAGCTTTGACGAGCGCTGGTCAAAAAGTCCAGCAGCTCGCCCGTGGGTGGCTCCCAGCTGCGCACCAGCACAATGGCGGTGACTGCATCGCTGCTGGCCGTCAGCTGGGCAATTGCCTGCTGATCCTGGCCGAGGCTTGCCAGGCCGCCAACGTTGAGCGCTGGGCCAAGGCAAATAGCGGACAGAACCGAGGGCGATGCCTGTTTGTCATTGACCGTTCCCGCGCCGGCCCAACTGAGCAGGTGCGCCTTTTCTGGAAGCGGCTGCAACAGGGTATTGTAGCGCGTGTCGGGCAGGTCGTTTGCGTCATTACGACCGGCGCCGGTGTCCAGCACCGGTGTTGCCATGCGTTCGCGCAGGGCTCGCAGCCCGGGGTGGCACAGCAGCAGTTTGCGCGCCCGCAAACGCACCAGCGCGCTTGCCAGCAGGCGCAGCAACAGGCGGGGCAGCACAACCCACACCAACCAAAGCATACTGATAAACGGCCACCACTGGCCCCAGCGTGCCGGTGTGAGTGCGGTGTTGGTGCCGGCGCGAAAAAACCGGGTGGCGTCTACCAGTGCCAGGTCTGGTACCGCGGCCGGCCATAGCCATGCCCAAGGCGTGGCCAGGGCACTGGTAAGTTGGTGATAGCCGCTGGCGGCGGTATTCAAGGTAGTGCTCCAGCCGAACGCCAGATCTTGAGTCACCACCATCGCCAGTAGGGTCAGTAAAGCCGCCACCGCAAAACTGAGCCCGCCACCCTGGGCAGCTCGCGCCATAAGGGCGGGCTGCAGTGGCTGCAAAGCCGGGGCGGGAGCCGGCACAACGCGATTCAGCAGTGGCCGCCAGGGTTGCCAGCCCACCACCGACTGCAGGCTGGTCAGCAGCGCAAACAGCAGTTGCAGAGCCACAAACCCAATAATTACGGTCACGTTAATGCGTTGGCCACCGTCGTAAAACAACAGGCCGGTCATGGTGATTATACCCAGCACCGCGCCCAGCGCTATAAAGCCGCTGTTGATTCGCTGCCAGTGTTGCTCTGTGGATTGGCCTGGGCCTGACGATTGATCGCTGCTGTTGTCAAAACGCCCGAGCCAGGCCAGCCAGTGTGCTGGGCCACTTGGGCTGTTGTGCTCTTCGCCGCTCAGCGCACACTTGCGGTCGCGACGATGAATAAAGTCCGGTGCTTGCTGATCGTCGCGCTGAATCTGGGCGTCGAAATCCATTAACAGACGAAGAGGCTGTTTGGTGATGGGCGTCTTGGTCACTGACGGTTTTGCCGCTGACTGCTTTACCATGGAATAACCCGTTGGTGAATTCGGCGCTTCCTGCTTTGGTGCTAGGATATAGTCAAGGCCGCCACCGACCAACCCCAACGAGGTTCCATGCCCCATCATCTAATGAATCTACGCCACGTGCCCGACGACGAAGCAGACGACATTCGTGATCTGTTCGAGCGTGAAGCCGTGCGCTATTACGAAACGCCGCCCAGTTTTTGGGGCATTAGTATGGGCGGTTTCTGGGTGCACGATGACGACGAAGCCGAGCGGGCGCGACAGCTACTCGCAGGCTACCAGCGGCAGCGCCAAAGCCAGCAGCAGCTGCAGTGGCAAGCGCGTGTGGCGCGGGGTGAAGCCGGCTATGGCAGTATGCTGCGGCGCCACCCTCTGCGCATGCTGGCGGCCATTATCGCTCTAGGCGTCATTGTAGGTGTGAGCCTGCTGCCCTACCTGCGCATGGGCTAATACTGACTATAAAGGTTGAGCAGGTTACTGGCTGGCCTCGGGTTTCTGCTGACGCGCCAGAAAATTCAGGCTCCGCTCTACCGCATCGCCGCCGGTCAGAAAGCTGGTGATGTGGCCACGTAAGTTCAGTTTCAACAGGCCGCTGTCTACGCCCTTTTTCAACAAAGCTTGATGAAAGTTTTCAGCCTGAGAAAACGGCACCAGTAAATCCATGCCGCCGTGAAACAGAAAAAACGGGGGTGTTTGCGGCGTAATATGAGTGATGGGTGAAGCAACGCGATAGGTCTCGGGTATCTGTTGTTTGTTGGCGCCCAGAAACTGAAACAACAGCTTGCCCGAACCAAAGCGGGTCAAATCTGCGGGTATGCCGCCGGCGACCACTGCTTGCAACCGTGTGTTTGCGCCGCCGTAAGGCTGGTTAAGATCGCTATCGCCGCTAGCAACCACTGCCAGTAGCGCAACCAGGTGGGCGCCGGATGAAAACCCGAAACCGCTGACTCGCTGGGTATCCAGGCCATAATGCGAACCGTTAGTGGCCAGCCACTGGCGCGCTATTTGCAGGTCATGCAACTGGGCGGGAAACGTGTATTCGGGCGCAAATCGGTAGGCAATGTTGAACACCGCAAACCCGTGGCCGGCGAGCTCTTCAGCAATCCACACCATGTCCGCTGGCGAACGGCTGTTCCAGCCACCCCCATGCACCATCAGTACGACTGGGCTGGGGCCATTTTGCTGCGGCAAATACAAGTCGCCGGTCAGTGTCTTAGGCCAGTTCCCCGGGGTGTACACCAAGCCTTCTACTACGTCATATTCGGTGGCTTTTGGTTCTGGGCCGGTCAGGTTTTCTGCGCCGTAGTAATGGCTGCAGCCTGGCAACGACGCCAGCGCGGTGAGCAGAAAAATGGACGTGCCCAGTATTTTTCCGGGATAACCGGCGGCGTGGGACATGGCGTGAAAACTCCTTTTGGTAGACTATTCAGCCCAGTACGAACCTTAACCCTTGACACTCTTTAATACGTTGTTGCGGTGCAATAGGCCATTCTTCTGGCGTCATCACAGTCGGTTTGCTCCCTGGCAAAGCCGGTCATATACTCCTGAAGTGTACCTGGCACCTGAGTTTTACCCTACGCACGACACGAGCTGCGCCGGTTTCGTTCACAACGTTTGCGTTAACAACTCTCATTCAAAGGAGGCAGCGCCATGCGTTTGCACAATCGCATTGCCCTGATTACCGGCGCTGGCCGTGGTATTGGCCGCGCCATCGCCGAACACTACGCCCGCGAGGGCGCCCGAGTGGCCGTGGCGGATGTGGATTACAACACGGCACAGGAAGTGGCTGAAATCATCAACCGCGCCGGTGGAAGCGCCATGGCGCTGGCCATGGATGTTACCGACGAACAGGCGGTGAATCAGGGTGTACACTCTGTGGTGGACGCCTGGGGTGGCCTGGACATTGTGCTGGCCAACGCCGGCATACAACACATTGCGCCGCTGGATCAGCTGAGCTTTAAGGATTGGCGCCAGGTGATGAGCGTTCATCTGGACGGCGCTTTTTTGCTGACCCGGTCAGCCCTGCAGACCATGTACGCCAAAGGTGGCGGTACAATCTTGTACATGGGCTCGGTACACTCGCTGGAAGCGTCGCCACTAAAAGCACCTTATGTAGCGGCCAAACACGGCATGTTGGGTTTGTGCCGCGCGGTGGCCAAAGAGGGCGCCGAACACGGTGTGCGCAGCAATATTATCTGTCCCGGATTTGTGCGCACCCCGTTGGTGGACAAACAGATTCCCGAACAAGCACGGGCTTTGGGCATATCTGAAGAAGACGTAATTGCCAAAGTGATGCTAAAAAACACGGTAGACGGTGAGTTCACTACCCTTGCGGATGTGTCAGAACTTGCCGTATACCTGGCGGCTTTCCCGTCAGCAGCGCTCACAGGGCAATCGATTGTGGTCAGCCACGGCTGGCATATGCAGTAAGAAAACGGAGCAATGGATGAATAACAACGAACAATCCCCGGTCGTCTGGTCTCCATCTGACGCCGTCCTCAAAGACAGTCAGATGGGGCGCTTTCAACACTGGCTGGAAGAGCAAGGCTGCGGCTCCTTTGCGGACTACCACGAACTGCATGAATGGTCGGTGAGCGACCTGGAAGGCTTTTGGAAAGCGGTTTGGGATTACTGCGGACTGATCAGCCACACGCCCGCGCAAGCGGTATTGGGCAAGCGTGATATGCCCGGTGCTGAATGGTTTCCGGGTATGACTCTGAACTTCGCCGAAAACCTGCTGCGTCACGCCGAAGTCGATCAGGTTAACAGCGAGGCCATTGTTGCCTACTGCGAAACCCGCCCGGTATTGCGCCGCACCTATATTGAGTTGCGCGCTGACGTGGGCGCTCTGGAAGCCTATCTGTGCAGTCAGGGCGTTATCAAAGGTGATCGGGTTGCCGGTGTCGTCACCAACGGCTACGAAGCCATGGTGGGCATGCTGGCGGCCACCAGCATGGGTGCGGTGTGGAGTTCAGCGTCACCGGACTTCGGCATCGGCGCCATTCTGGACCGCTTTGGCCAGATTGAACCCACCGCGCTGATTGCTGTAAACGGCTACGGCTACGGCGGTAAAGTATTCCCGCGTCAGCAGGAATTCGCCCAGCTGATTGACGGCCTGCCCTCGCTGAAATGCGTGGTCAGCGTGCCACAGCTACCGGACGCACCGGCCATCGACGGCCCCTTGGTCAGCGACTGGCACCACGCCATTGCAGCCGGCGCAGGCAAACGGCCGTCATTTACCCCGGTGGCCCCGGATCACCCCGTGTATATTCTCTATTCCTCCGGCACCACCGGCAAACCCAAGTGCATCGTACACGGCACCGCGGGCCTGCTGGTCAACCACGCGAAAGAGTTGATGCTGCACGGCGATGTCGGCAGCGGCGACCGCTTCGTATACTTCACCACCTGTGGCTGGATGATGTGGAACTGGCAGGCATCCGCCCTGCTGACCGGCGCGGCGGTGATCACCATAGACGGCTCGCCGGGCTACCCCAGTCTGAACATGCTGTGGCAAACCGTAGCCGATGAAAAAGTCAGCCACTTTGGCACCAGCGCGAAGTTCTTGGCCGGTTGTCGTAAAGACGGCATGACCCCGGCTAAAGACTTGGATTTGAGCGTTCTCAGAGTCGTTTTCTCAACCGGCTCGCCGCTGCTGCCAGAAGACTACGACTGGATGTACACAGACGGCGCACCGAATGCCCTGTTAGGTTCCATCGCCGGCGGCACCGACATCTGCGGCTGCTTTGTAGGTTCCACGCCCTTGCTGCCTGTACGCCGCGGCGAAATACAGTGCCGTTTTCTGGGCGTAGACGCCGCCGCCTTTGACGACAACGGCCAAGCTGTCAGCTCCGGCCGCGGTGAACTGGTGTGCCGCCAGCCCTTGCCGTCCATGCCCGTCAGATTCTGGGGCGACCCAGACGGCGAACGCTACCGTGATGCCTACTTCAACACTTTCGCCGAATCCGCGCCTGGCGTATGGGCTCACGGCGATTTCATCGAATTCACTGAACACGGCGGCGCTATTATCTACGGCCGTTCCGACGCCACCCTGAACCCCGGCGGCGTTCGTATCGGTACCGCCGAAATCTACCGCCAGGTAGAAACCGACGCCGCCATAAAAGACAGCTTGGTGGTTGGTCGCCAAATCGAAGGCGACGTAGAAGTGGTGTTGCTGGCCGTAATGGCCGATGGCGAAACCTTGAGCGATGGGCTGCTCAAGCGCCTGAAAAGCCAAATCCGCAAAGGCGCCAGCCCTCGTCACGTACCCCACCACATCATCTCGGTACCCGATATCCCCTACACCCGCAGCGGCAAAAAAGTAGAACTTGCCGTAGCCCGCCTCGTCAACGGCTCTGCTCGCAGCGACAACCGCGACGCCTTGGCCAATCCGGAAGCACTGGATGCCATTCAGGCGTGTTTGCAGGAAGCAGGGTTGTTGCCGAGAGAAGGCTAAACAGGGTTTTGCTGAAAGAACGAAGAGCCTGGGGGGACCTGCTCCCACCTAGGCGACACCACCAAAATCCGTCCTTGTACTAAGATCTTAGTCGCAATTCCCTAAAAAATGTTATCCTAACAAGTCTGATAAAGCCTACCAACCAGGCACAGCCAAAGCCAAAAGTGCCCAGCACAGCTGCCGGCCGTGACCGTCCTGAATCCAACCTTTATAGCTCGAGGACGAACATGACAGAGTCAATAACCAAAATTATCTACACACTGACTGACGAAGCGCCAGCGCTTGCCACCCGGTCATTGCTGCCGATTCTGAAGACTTACGCCAAGCCCGCCGGTATTCATTTTGAAACCAGCGATATCTCATTGGCAGGCCGCATCCTGGCCAACTTCCCAGACTACCTCGCAGAAAACCAGCGTGTGCCTGACGCTCTGGCCGAACTGGGTGAATACACCAAAGACCCCAACGCTAACATCATTAAATTACCGAACATCTCCGCCTCTATCCCACAGCTGCGCTCTGCCATCGAAGAGTTGAACAAGCAGGGTTATAAAGTTCCGGAATATGCAGAAAACCCCCAGACTGAAGAAGAAAAAGATGTCACCTCCCGTTATAGCAAAGTGTTGGGCAGCGCGGTAAACCCGGTATTGCGTGAAGGCAACTCTGACCGCCGTGCTCCTGCTGCGGTAAAAGCCTTTGCCCGCAAATACCCGCACTCCATGGGCGAGTGGAGCCCGGCGTCGCGCACCCACGTAGCGCACATGAAAGGCGGCGACTTCTATTCCTCAGAGCAGTCCGTCACCTTGGGCAAAGCCATCAACAGCCGCATTGTGTTCGAGAACAAGAAAGGCGAGCAGGTCGTGCTGAAAGCCGAACTGCCGCTGTTGGACGGTGAAGTGCTCGACGGCATGAACATGAGCAAAAAAGCGCTGTGTGCATTCTTTGAAGCGGCTATTAAAGACTGTGAAAACACCGGTGTGATGTTCTCGCTGCACGTTAAAGCCACCATGATGAAAATCTCCCACCCGATTGTGTTTGGTCATGCGGTAAAGATTTATTACAAAGAACTGTTTGACCAGTTTGGCGACCTGTTCGACGACATCGGCGTAAATCCGAACAACGGCCTGTCATCGGTGCTTGAGAAAATCAAGTTACTGCCAGAGTCGAAGCAGGAAGAAATTCAGGAAGCATTGCACAAAACTTACGAGCATCGCCCGGAAATCGCCATGGTGGACTCGATCAAAGGCATCACCAACCTGCACATACCCAGTGACATCATTGTAGACGCCTCCATGCCTGCGATGATCCGCAACTCTGGCAAAATGTGGGCTCGTGATGGCAAGCTGAAAGACACCAAAGCGGTCATGCCGGAGTCGACTTACGCTACTATTTATCAGGAAGTCATCAACTTCTGCAAAACCCACGGCGCGTTTAACCCCACCACCATGGGCACCGTACCAAACGTAGGTCTGATGGCGCAGAAGGCCGAAGAGTACGGCTCCCACGACAAGACGTTTGAAATTGAAGAAGACGGCATTATTCGGGTAATCACCGAAGACGGCACCGTACTGACCAAGCACAACGTTGAAGCCGGCGACATCTGGCGTGCGTGCCAGACCAAAGACCTGCCCATCCGTGACTGGGTCAAATTGGCTGTTAACCGTGCTCGCGCTTCCGGCATGCCGGCTGTGTTCTGGCTGGACGACGAACGTGCCCACGACGTCCAGTTGATCAAAAAAGTAAACACCTACCTGAAAGACCACGACACCGAAGGCCTGCATATCCGCATTGAATCGCCGGTGCGCGCTATCCGCTGGACCATGGAGCGCCTGATTCGTGGTCTGGATACCATCTCGGTGACCGGCAATGTATTGCGTGACTATCTGACGGACCTGTTCCCGATTCTGGAGTTGGGCACCAGCGCTAAAATGCTGTCTATTGTACCGCTGCTGAACGGCGGTGGTCTGTACGAAACCGGTGCTGGCGGTTCTGCGCCCAAGCACGTACAACAGCTGGTTGAAGAAAACCACCTGCGCTGGGATTCATTGGGTGAGTTTCTGGCCATTGCGGTATCGCTCGACGAGCTGGGTGCAAAGCACAACAACCACCGTGCACGCCTGCTGGGTCAAACTCTGGACAAAGCCACTGAGACACTGCTGGAAAACAACCAGTCACCGTCGCGTTCTACCGGCGAGCTGGACAATCGTGGCAGCCACTTCCACCTGGCTTATTACTGGGCACAGGAATTGGCCGCTCAGAACGAAGATGAGGAACTAAAAAACTTCTTCGCCAAGCTGGCTGAAAAGCTGGGCGCTAAAAAAGACAAGATCCTTGAAGAGCTGACAGCGATTCAGGGCAAAGCAGTGGATCTGGGTGGTTACTTTCACGCGTCTGCGGGCAGAGTAACCGACGTCATGCAGCCCAGCGCAACTCTGAACAAGCTAATGGAAGAAGCCCTCGCCTCAGCTTAACACCCCTGGCGTAGCAGCGGCCTGGTCAATAACCCGAGCCGCTGAGCTGAAAAACCTGCAAAATGATCACCGTTTTGCGGGTTTTTTTGTGCGGAGGTTTTGCCCGGTCAGTCGGGCATCACTTCAGGCGCAACGCGACAAAGCGCCCCAGGGTGAGCGTGGCCAGGTCTTCCGGCGCCAACTCAATTTCAAGCCCTCGCCGACCGGCGCTGACGTGAATCCGTTCGAACAGCTGCGCTGACTCGTCAATGAACGTCGCAAGCGGCCGTTTTTGCCCCAGCGGGCTAACCCCTCCCAGAACATAACCGCTGCTGCGCTGCACTTGCTGCTTGTCTGCCATGATGGCTTTTTTGCCATTTGCTGCTTTGGCAATCAGCTTCATACTGAGCATGGCATTCACCGGCACAATAGCGACCACCCACGTTTTTGCATCCACCGCTACCACCAGAGTCTTGAACACGCAGGCCGGGTTCAGCCCAAGCTTTTCTGCAGCTTCAGCGCCATAGCCAGCGCTGGCAGGGTGGTGTTGATATTGATGCAGCTGGTGCTCAATGCCCGCTTCGCGGGCGACATCAATAGCAGGGGTCATGCTGGTTCCGGTGGGTTTTTTTGCTGCTTCTGTTGTCCGATCTGTCTATCATTAAGGCTGCTTAGCTTCCCAGCACGTTGGTATCGTCTTTTTTCGATTTTTTGGCCGCTTTCTTCTCTTTTGCAGTCAAAAGCGGTTTCTTTTTATCGGCTTTTTTACTGTCTTGTCCTTTGCTCATTTTTATCTCTCCTAGCCACAATTGATTGACTCGAAACTCATTATGGCCCGAATAACGACTAACTGAAAGTGAAGAGTGTGGTAAGTAAGACGCATGCCAAAAAATTCTCTTGACCTCAGGAGGCAGAGCGAAGATTGTTGTTTTTCATCATAAAGCTATTGTTAGATGTCTAAATTATTTTGCATGACACGCCGCCGGAGAGCTTGCATGAACAGACCTTTGAGCGCATTCACTCGCCGCGCCCTTCACACGTGCAAAGTGCCCAAGGATTTTGCCAGCGTTACCTGCCGTGATACAGCCAGGGAAAACCCTGCGTCTGCAGGGTTGCAACCAGAGTCGTTGGAAGCGGTATGGCGCAGCGTTGAGAATCTTTACCGCACCGGCGTGCATCCGGGTATCCAGATTTCACTGCGCCACCGGGGCGAGTCTGTGCTGCATCGTGCCATCGGTCATGCCCGGGGTAACGGCCCGGACGACAGCGCTGATACGCCGCGGGTAGCGATGACAACAGACACACCCGTGTGTTATTTCTCCGCGTCGAAAGCGGTGACGGCCTTTTTGATCCATCTGCTAGCGGAGCAGGGGCTGGTCAACTTGATGGACCCGGTGGCTTATTATTGCCCGGAATTTGCCCATAACGGCAAGCGCACCATCACTCTGCACCAGATACTGTCCCATCGCGGCGGTATTCCGGCGATTCCGGGTGACACGCCACCTGAGGTGCTGTGGAACCCGGAAGAGATCTGGCGCCTGCTGTGTGAGGAACGGGCGATGCAGGTAGACGGCTCAAAAGTCTTTTATCACGCTGTTACCGGTGGCTTTGTGCTGCAGCGGGTTCTCGAAACCGTTACTGGCCTGACGATTCAGCAGTATCTGGACCGTTATATTCGCAAACCCATGGGGATGACCTGGTTTACCTATGGCATCGCAGCGTCGGATTTGAACGTGCCGGCGACTAACTATGCGACTGGCCCGCGGCCTACCTGGCCGGTATCGCGGGTTGTAAAGCGGGCGTTGGGTGGCGATATCAAATCTGTGGAGGCGGTGACCAATGATCCCCGTTTTCAGCAGGCGATAATACCCGCCGGCAATCTGTATGGCACCGCCGAAGAAATGGGGCGGTTTTTTCAGATGATGCTCAATGGTGGCGTGTGGGGTGGCAAGCGCATCTGCAGTGAGATTACGGTGCAGCGCGCAATTCAGCAGTTTGGGTCGCTGCAGCTCGATCGCACTCTCATGCTGCCTATGCGCTTCAGCGCCGGGATGATGCTGGGGGGCGACCCGGTAGGCGTCTGGGGGCCAAACACTCGTTATGCGTTTGGCCACGTGGGGCTAATTAACAAGTTTTGCTGGGCCGATTCGGCGCGGGATATTTCGGTGAGCTTACTGACCACTGGGTTCCCGATTGTGGGCCACCATTTACCGGCGCTGGGAAAATTCCTGTACGCCGTCAGTACGGCGTTTCCGCAACTGCCTGAAAGCCAGCGGGTGCAAGTTGGCGTCTAATTTACGGCTGTTTCAGACAAGACACTAGAGCGTGCGCAGCTGATCCTCCAGAATGCCCAGTACAGAAGATAGAATGTCGCGAAAGTCGGTCAGGGTTTGCGTGCGCTGAATGATCAGTTCGCGGGCTTCGTCCAGGCTTTCAAGTTTTGGCACAATGCGGCGGATGCCTTCGGTGATCACTTCGTAAGGGTGGTGGTGGTTTTGAACGTTGAGTTTGTTCAGTTCAGCCACTTCTTGGCTGAAAATACTGATGATGTCGTACAGCATGTCTTTGTGGGCGATGCAGCTGGCTTCCCAATAAGCGTCGTCCAGTAGTTCCAGCAACGACTGGTACTCGCGCAAAGTATCGGTAACAGAGATTTGTGGCATGGCTCGTGCTCGGCAACGGTGATGAATCAGAACATCACCACGTGATTATAGCAGCCGTTGCCAAGCCGGAGGGCGTAAATCATAGCCCATCGTGGTTCCGGCAAATGAGCAGTTGGAGTGGCTTGTAAATTTGCTTAGGCAACTTGTGGCAAACCCCTACAGACGGCATTCTGGCTCACTATTACACTCGCTGTTGTTGTTTTTACGTTGTGCTGTCCACCATGCCGTTCGTCGGACGTTGGGCGGATCTCTCCTTTTTTGCGCAGCCCTCGGGCTGCGTTTTTTTTGGAGTTGTTTTGGAGTCTGACACAGGCGCGAAAACGTCAGTGGTTAACCCGCTGCCAGGTGTGCGACAGAATCAAGGCGTCGTTTTTAGCCCGGTGCACCGGCAAACCCAGTTCGCTGATGACGTGTTGGCGGGCGTCGGGCCACAGCTTAACCTGCCGGCTGTTGAGCAGCACGGACACCGATTCCAGCTGAAATTTCGGTTCTATGGCGGCTGCGCGAAACAATCGATGCAACCAGAAGCTGTCGAAAGTGAAGGCATCACAAAACACCTGTTCCGGCAGTAGGCGATTTAGGGCACGCGCTACGACCACTACATCTTCGCCGTTTCGGGTCAGTTCATCGCGTTCAATGCCGTGAATCTGCTCTGCGCTCTCTGACCAGTCCAGCCAGGTTTCACAGGGTTTTATTAACCAGCTATGCAGGTGCTTTCCATTCAGGCACAGGCCGGCCTCAATAGGATAGCTTGCGATAAGGTCAAGACTGGACGCTTCGAAATCGATAAAGGCTGGAATCTGGTTACTTATAACGTCACCTGTTATAGCTGGGCTGTATTTACACGTGAGTTTACCTTGCCTTCCGTGCATGTGCGAACCCAACCTGCCGACAGGCTGTTACAATGAAGTTTACTAAAGCACATCAACCGCCCACCTAACGGACGCCTGAATGACTGACACCGTGGTTGTGATTTATTCCGGAGGCATGGACTCCTTCACCTTACTGCACAAGGCACGTGCTGATGGCTTGAACGTTCATGCCCTATCTTTCAACTATGGCCAGCGCCATGTGCGTGAATTGGATTGCGCCCAAGAGGTTTGCCAGCGACTTGCGATACCACACAAGGTGATTGATATTCGCGCCATGAGCGACGTAATGGCAGGCTCCGCGTTAACGTCTGAAACCATCGACGTGCCTGAAGGGGATTACCAGGAAGGCGCTATGAAATCTACCGTGGTGCCTAATCGCAATATGATCTTGCTGGCACTGGCCACCGGCTATGCCGTCACCGTAGACGCCAGCGCCGTATGGTTCGGCGCCCACGGTGGCGACCACGCGATTTACCCGGATTGCCGTCCTGAGTTTGTGGAAAAAATGGACGCAGTGTGCAAAGTTGCAAACTATCAGTCGGTAGCGGTGGAAGCGCCGTTTATGCACGTCACCAAAGGCGACATTCTGGCCCTCGGTTTACAGTTGAACCTGGATTACAGCCATACCTGGACCTGTTACAACGGCCGTAGCAAAGCCTGTGGCCGTTGCAGTTCTTGTGTGGAACGCTTGCAGGCGTTTGCCGAGCATCAGCAACAGGACCCTGTTGCCTACGAGGCGGACGACTGATGTATCGAATAAAAGAAGCGTTTTATACCCTACAGGGCGAAGGTGCCCAGGCCGGTCGCGCAGCGGTTTTCTGCCGCTTCAGCAAATGCAATTTGTGGACTGGCCGAGAAAAAGACCGCGCCACCGCAGTGTGTGATTTTTGCGACACCGACTTTGTGGGTACCGACGGCCAGAACGGCGGCGCTTTTGCGACGCCCGAGGCCTTGGCAGCGCACATTGCGGGCTTATGGCCCGCCGAACCTGGTAAGCCCTATGTGGTGTGCACCGGCGGCGAGCCGCTGCTGCAGCTAGACTCTCCATTGATTGATGCCCTGCACCAGGCCGGATTTGAAATTGGTGTTGAAACCAATGGTACCCTGGCGGCGCCTGGCGGTATTGACTGGCTTTGCGTAAGTCCGAAGGCGGATGCGCCAGTGATCATTGAGCGCTGCAACGAACTTAAGCTGGTGTACCCACAGCCAAAAGCCACGCCCGAGCGTTTTTTGCACATACAGGCCGATCATTTTTTTCTGTCGCCTATGGCTTCGCCGTCGGTGCCAGAAACCAGCACGGACGTGATCAAACAGAGTAATACGCGCAAAGCGACGGATTACTGTCTGGCGAATCCACGTTGGCGCCTGACGCTGCAGATGCACAAAATTATCGGCATTGATTGAGCGCGGGTTTTACAGCTTTATGTCTATAATCAAAGGGTTGTGATCGGAAGAACGCCAAGGCTGCGGGCTTGAATGGCTGCGGTAATCCGCCATCCGGGGCTGATCTGCGTTGATATTCCACACCTTTGCTGACAGCACCCGCGGCTCTAACGCCGCGGATGCCAACGCGTGATCCAGTGACCCCCGGGCCCCTTTGAAGCGATAGCTGTAGTGTTCACAGCGCACCGGCGTGCACGGATGGAAGCGTGCGACCATGCTGGTGTAACCCGCGCGGACCAATTCGCTGATCGGCTGCTCTTTGCTGTAGCTGTTGAAATCACCGGTGATCAGGGTGCCCGCCAAGGCGTTATCTCTGTCCAGTTGGCCCAGCTGCCGGTGCAATGTCTTTGCCTGCTTTACTCTCACCGCGTTGTAACAACCCTGGCCATCGTTTTGTTGTGCGTTTTCGCCCCTGGCGTTGCGGCAAGATTTTGATTTCATATGCACACTCACCAGTCTAAGCGTCAGGTCGCCGCCTTTTAGGGCAAAACGCTGGGTTAGCCCGGGGCGTCCGCCGCCGCCCGACAGATACTGCGCTGGCCCAGGCGCGTTGACTCGATCCGCACGGTACAGCAAACCGTTGCGGATGACGTCTCTTTGCACCGCCGGGTTAACCGGCACCACAAAGCGCCAGTGTGGCCCAAGCCTGGCGGCTAACTGGGCGATGGCGCTGTTGCTGCCATAGCCATCGTTTTCTAGTTCAGACAGCGCCAGCACATCGGCACCCGCCTGATTCAGGCCTGCGCTTAAACGTTGTAGCTGACGCTGGTACTGAGCTTGGGTTTTTGCCCCACGACCGGTCGGAAAACCTTGGCCGCGGCCATCACCGTTGAACAGATTATTCAGATTCAGGGTCATAACCCTTAGATTCGCACTTGTTGGCCTTGCCGGCGCCGAGTCAGGCAGTGGAGGTGGTTTCAGGCCAGGTATCTGATCAGGCTGTAAGCGCCAGGCGCCGTAGCGATAATCCAACACACCGGTCAAGCCGCGAACCTGTGTGCCGGCCACCAGGCTGGACGCGGCTGAACCTGGCTGTGCAGCGCTGTAGGCGGGTAGCCAGTTCAGTGAGGGAGGGTTGCGTCGGGCGTGGCCATCATCAAGAACCAGTGTGTCCACAGACGTCAAGTCGGCGTGGCGCAGGGCTGCTGTTCCAGGAACCATGAACTCAGTAGAGATCAAAGGGTCTTTGGCTGCCAACGATACGTTACCAAAGCGCGTTAGCTGATAGCTGTCGGTAATCTTGACTGGGCCGTTAATGCGGACGCGCATGTTTTCCAGGCTTTCAGGCGTTCTTGTCCAAGGCAAAGACACTTCCACCGGGGCTGGGAGCGGCTGGATACCGCACACCTGTACATCACTTATCGCAACCAGTTCTGTCAGTCCATAGTGTTCTTTGACGTTGCCGGTGACGCGTAAGCGTTGGCCCGAGCGGCCCCCCTTATGACGGGTATAAATAAACAGTGCGGAAGAGCGAGTAGAGTCTGTAGGCGTATTCGCCTGCTGTAGGTAAAACCCGGAAAAGCCACCGGCTTGGCGTGAGTCCTGGGTTAATACGCCTTCAACGGTAACGGTTTGGCCCACCAGCGCCGAGGTGTCTGTATGACCTTGAACCTCAGTCATGACCGTTGCAGATTGCCCACAGGAATTGGCGGCTGCTAACGCCGGGAATACCAATACTGAACAGCAGAATAAGCGGACAAAAATCGACCTAGGGCGTGTGATCACACGCGGAACTCACGGCACAGTCGAGCGTTTAACGTAGCTTCAACCACAGGCGGCAATGGTTTTAAGCGCCTGCTCGCGTTTACTGCCAAAGCCCAGGCTGTCCGGGTTGATCAGCTCCAGCTGCTGTACCAGTGGGTCAGGATGCTGGGTGTTTATGGTAATGCCCAGTTGCGCCAGAACATAAGGCGCCAGCGCACCGCGGCTGGTGACCGTTAATTTTCCGTGTTGCATGTCGTAATCGTGAGCAATGATAAGTTGCTGCGGTTGGGACAGGCGCTGGTCTGGCGTCATTTCCAATGTCACTTGGCGATTCCAGTCGTCGTCTTGGGAAACATTGTGGCGAACTTTCTGGCGTAGCAGTTCAGGCACGTTGCGTAAACGGCTGATGGCAAAGTCGCGGAATTCGCGATTGGCCTCACACCAGGCACGAACGTGCCATTGGTTGCCCGCGCATACCAGTGTGTGCGGCTCCAGTACGCTGTGAATTGGTTCTGGACGGCTGAGAGATACGTAGCTGGCTCGCAGTTGTCGGCCACCGCGAATAGCGCTGACTACGGCGCGCATGGTAGCCGGAGCAATTACCCGTCCGGGGCTTGAAACCGAATGGCTGCCGGGCAGCCGCACCTCCAGTGAGGCAAACACACCGTTGAGCTGCTGCTGGCTGGCCACCAGATCTTGGTATTCGCCGATGTCGCCGCGGGTCACCACCGGCTTAAAATTTTCGGCCGGTACATAGCCCTTCAAGTGACGGTCGTACTCCAAATTACCCGGCGCCAGTTCACGCAGATAGGTGTTAATGTCTTTGGACGCTTGCTGGCGGCCGATACCGAAGCTGTAACAAATGTGGTTGGTGGTCGGCCGACCTTCCCACAGCGCAACGGCTTCAATCAGGCGATATCGAACCAACAAATCCCAACGGATGAGCCATTCTGTTTTTTTCATAACGATGAACTCAACAATTGTGAGTAAATTGATTATGGTACATTTTCACAAACATGCGATCTGTTACGGTGCATTAATGTGAAAGACTGCAAATTTTTTGTCCTCACTGGCTAAAACACCGAGTAACAGCGGCAAGTGCCTAGTGCATTGGCGACGGTGCGGCTGCTTTAATAGCGATGCTCGAAAAGCGCTGCCGTTCGGCCAAAAAACATCCGTTGCTGCGATCACCAACACCACATCATATCCTTACCTGGTAATTCCGGAGTTCCGCCATGACCCGAATGGTTGCCTCATTGTTTGCGCTGCTTCTTAGCATCGTGCTGCTGAACGGTGGGAACGCTTTTTTGATGACGTTGCTAGGTATCCGCCTGAGTATTGAGAGCGTAGCGCCGGGTACGATTGGTATGGTTCTGGTGTGTTACTCCATTGGTTTTGTGCTGGGCACTTTATTTGTCCAGAGAGTGGTATCGCGGGTAGGGCATATTCGCGCTTTTGCCGTGTTTGCAACCATCGCTGCGGTGGCATCACTGTTGTATCCCATGGCCATCAACATGGTTTTCTGGGCCATTCTGCGAGTGGTTTCGGGATTTAGCATGGCCGGTGTTCTGGTGGTCATCGAGAGCTGGTTTTCCAGCCGCGCGACCAATGCCAACCGCAGTACCCTGTTTGCGGTCTATCAGGTGGTGTATTTGCTGGCGGCCGTAGCTGGCCAGTTATTGATCAATGTGGGCAATCCCGCAGGTTATGTGCCCTTTTCCCTGGCGGCGATTCTATTGGTGCTGGCCCTGGTGCCCCTGGCAATGACGCGAATGGAGGCGCCGGAAATTGCGCCTTCACCGAGACTGTCCGTGCTGACACTGGCGCGCGAGTCGTTTACGGGCGTGGCCGGGGCTGTGATGGCAGGCATAATGATTGGCAGTTTTTACGCATTGGGGCCGGTCTACGCCACTCTGATGGGCCTGGATGTAAGCCAGACCGCGAACTTTATGGCCAGCGCTATTCTTGCCGCCATGCTTCTGGCCTGGCCGATTGGCATTTTGTGCGATCGCTTTGATCGCCGCCGAATCATGTTCTGGATATCGTTGCTGGCGGCTATTGCTGCGCTGGTGGTTAGTATGCTGGGTAGCCATCAGTTACTGGCACTAACGCTGGCCGTGGCGGTATTTACAGGCCTGTCTGCAAGTATTTATCCGGTGGCCGTGGCGATCACCAACGATCGTATGGAAAGTTCTCGCATTGTTGCAGCCAGTGCTACGTTGTTGCTCAGTTATGGTATTGGCAGCGTGATTGGGCCAGTGGTGCTGTCTAAACTGATACAGCTGCTGGGCCCAGAGGGTCTGTTTTATGGTTATGCCGCTGCGCTGATCGTGTTGGCTGCGGCGACCAGTTATCGCATTACCCACACCGAGGACATCGCGGTGGAGGATCAGGAGCACTTTGTGCCGGCCATGCCCGAAACGTCTATGGTTTTGGCCGAAATGGATCCCCGCAACGCGGAGTTTACCGATTGGCCAGAGGCCGTAGCGGATGCGGCAAACGGCGAGCCGGATGAACGCTCAATAGCCAAAGATGGTCTTCAGGATCCGCCTGCCCGCTAAAAATCGGGCGCCTTGGTTTCCCTGCTTTCAAATATTGCTTACTATTGCGAATCTGTATTTAAGCGCATGGTTAGCATGCTACTACCGAATTTTTCACAAAATAAGTTGTAGGCATTGTCAGCTCTGTGGCATTCATAGTGCTGGCAGCTTGCTAAACACCCAGGAGCAATCATCGATGAGAGAGCAGTTTCCGTTTACCATTGCACGCGTTACCCGTCGCTGGCGCAAAATGCTGGACGAACGGTTGAAAGATCTGGGCGTTACCCAGGCGCGGTGGAGCACCATGTTCTATTTAAAAGCGGGTGGTGAAGGTTTAACTCAGCGCGAACTGGCCGGTTTAATGGCCATTGAGAATCCGACATTGGTGCGCCTGTTGGACAGCCTGGAAGGCCAGGCGTTGATTGAGCGCCGCCCTTGCCCGAACGACCGCCGTGCCCGCCGCCTGCATTTGACTGACGGGGGCCGTACGTTCATGGACGAGATGACCACGCGCGCAGATCGCCTGCGCGACGAGATGTTGGAAGGCGTCAGCGAAAAAGACATTGAAGTGACGCTGCGGGTTTTTGGAACGATTCTGGAAAACGCGCACAAGCAAAGGTAAACGGTGGCAGACAATTCGGTAACAGGGCTGCAGCAGCGCTACGGCGAGCGCTGGCGCTGGCTTGCCGTTGCCACGGTTATGGCAGGCACCATGTCAACGGTGCTTAGCGCTACCGTGGTGAACGTGGCGCTATACGACATCATGCTGGAGTTCGGGGTGCGCCAGGGCCAAATACACTGGCTTGCCACCGGCTTTATTGCAGCTATGACAACCACTATGCTGGCTTCCTCTTGGTTGCTGGATCACTCTGGCATCCGCAAAACCCTCGCGACAGCCATGGCGCTGTTCACCGTAATCTCCTTGCTGGGAGGCTTTGCCACCAGCCCAGAGCAACTTATTGCGGCGCGCATTGGCCAGGGCGCCATGGCTGGGCTGATGCAGCCCATGGCCATGTATCTGATCTTCCGAATTTTCCCTCGCAACCAACGCGGCCGAGCCATGGGCATTTACGGTATGGGTGTGGTGCTGGCGCCGGCCTTGGGGCCGGTGTTGGGCGGCTTTTTGGTAGACGAGCTGACTTGGCGCTACGTGATGTTCGCGCCAGTGCCGGTGACGGCCGCTGGCGTGTTTATGGTTTGGCGCTTTTTGCCGAGTCCAGAGAATAGACCCAAGCCCTATCCATTGGATGTGCTGGGGTTGGTGCTACTGGGCGCCACCATTGGTTTGTCGCTCGACAGTTTGAACAGGCTGCAAAATGTGCTCGGCCAAGGTGTGTTTATCGCTTCAGAGGCCGCGGCAGCGTTGTTGTTCCTGACGTTGTTCGTGTGGCGTGAACGCAGTGCCAGGCACCCCTTGGTGAATATTGCTCTATTGCGCAAACCGGCGTTTCTATACGCCAACTTAGGCGCCATGGCCATGGGCTTGGCGTTGTTCGGCTCTACCTACCTGATTCCTTTATTCGCTCAGACCGCATTGGGTTCCAGTGCCACCGAGGCCGGTCTGTTAATGTTGCCTGCGGGTATTGTTTTGGGCATTGTTTTTCCTATCGCTGGTAATATGGCGGACAAACACAGCAGTCGTAAACTGGTTATTTTTGGCATTTTGGCGTTTACCTTGTCGGCCGCACTGTTTGCGCTGTCTGGCTTCGAAACACCTTTGGGCTGGCTGGCCCTGTGGGCAGCGGTGGGAAGGGTTGGTATAGGATTCATGTTGCCGGCGCTGTCGATGGGTGCGCTGAATCCTTTGGCACCAGAGGAGCTGGGTGCAGGGTCCAGCACCATCAGCTTTACCCGGCAGCTTGGCGGGGCCTTTGGCGTCAACATGGTCGCATTGGCGATCGAGCGCGGTGATCATCAAAACGGCATGCCCACCGTAGAGGCGTTCCAGTTTGCTTGGTGGATGGTGGCGGTATTTTTGGCGTTGGCAATTATTCCAGTGTGGAAAATGCGCACCTGACAACGCCGGTATTCGTTGCCTTCTGTAGCCAAGCGCCAGTAATCTACCCGCTCTGCCGCCGGGCTTTTCATGTGGCCTGTGCGTAATGAAACTCTTGGCTGCGTCCAGGGTCTGAATTTTGTCTATCTCTGTCTTTGAGTAGAATATTATGGGTCTAAAAATGCGTTTATTGATACTGCTGCTGGGTGCCGCCTTTGCGCCTTTGCTGCTGGCTCAGGGCGCAGCGAAAGCGGTTCCGGCTGATAAGGCAGCACGAGTGGCTACCTACAGCATTCAGGGCGATGTAGCCGGGCAGTTGACCGTGTTCAAAACCCGCTACGAAGACACCTTTGCAAATATAGGTATTGCTGAGGCTCTGGGTTATCTGGAACTGGTGAAAGCCAACCCTGGAGTAGACCCGTGGCTGCCCGGCGAAGGCACCCGTATTACCTTGCCCCGGCACTATGTTATGCCGGATGCGAAGCGTGAAGGTATTGTGATCAACCTGGCGGAATATCGCCTTTATTACTTTGCCAACAGCGGTGTCCAGGTTTACCCGGTGGGCGTTGGTACTGAAGAAAACCCATCACCGTTAACGAACGCTCAGGTAACCATGGCGCTGACGTCGCCAGCCTGGTATCCGCCTGAGAGTATTCGCGCTGAGTACGCCGCTGTTGGCGATTTCCTGCCGCGCATGATTCCGCCGGGGCCAGACAACCCGCTGGGTAGCCACGCGCTTATTCTGAGTGAAAAAGGCTATTTAATTCACGGCACTAATAAAAAATTCGGTGTCGGCATGGCGGTCAGTCACGGTTGTTTTCGCATGTATAACGAAGACATTTCGCGCTTTGCTTATCAGATTGCACAGGGCACACCGGTGCAGGTAATCCGCCAACCGGTGAAAGTGGGTGTTGCCAATGACCAAGTGTGGCTGGAAGTGCATCGGCCTCGGGAGGATTACTCGGCGGCGGATCGCAACAAGCTTTGGCTGGCTACCGTGGAACAGTTGGAACGTCTGGCTATTGCTCACCCGGAAGTGGAAGTACGGCGCAGGGCGATTGAAATTGCCGTTGATCAAGCCAGCGGCGTGCCTACGGTGATTGGTGAGAAAATCACATCGGTGGCGAAAAGTGAACCCGTAAAAGCCTTAGAAAACGTTAGGCAACAGCTGTATTTTTGAGCGTAGGTGCCAGAGAACGCCCAAGCGTGGTTGTCTCAAATACAGAGTCAGGATACAAAAAAAGGCCGGGGTTACCGGCCTTTTTTACAGTGTAAAGCTTATTTCTTGCTGGCTTGGTCAAGCATGCGCTTGGCGCGCTCGTTGGCTTCGTCAGCGGATTTTTGAGCAGCTTTGGCAGCAGCCAGGGCTTGGTCAGCTGTCTGCTTGGCAGAGCGGGCAGAACTGGTGGCGCTGTTGGCGGTGTTCATCGCATTTTCAGCCGTTTGCTCAGCTGAATCAGCTGTAGCAGTGGCTGCGCTCATAGCAGCGTCATCAGTAGTGGCACAACCAGCAGTCAAAGCAGCTGCCAGTGCAAACCCAGCGATCGTCAGTTTACGCATTGCAAATCCCCTTATTAGTCGTTGTATTTCCCGAAGTCCGATAATCAACACAGCTGACATTCCGTCAACTCGCCCCCTGCCGATACAGGTCTATTAGACGATTAACCACCGAAACGATCAACAGTGTAAATCAGTCCACCATTAAATGTTAACTAAGCGTAGGTAAATGTCCGAAGCTTATGACAACAACGTAATCTTACACCGCGTTCTATGTCAGAAAATTGTTTCAGTGCCGACACTTAGCCTACTTCTCAGTAAGGGGCTCAGGGCAGGATTTCAATCGGGGTGCCATCGCTCACCAGCTGCCAGATTTCATCAATCTCTTGATTGTTGACGGCAATGCAGCCGTCAGTCCAATCAAGCCCGGCAAAAGCAAACGCAAAATCGTCGTCGGTGCCGTTGGGTAGGCCGTGAATCATGATGTTACCGCCTGGGTCCAGGCCCCAGTTTTCGGCCATTTCACGGTCTTTGGCGCTGGGGTAGGAAATGTGAATAGACTTGTAAAATGAACTGCCGGCGTTGCGCCAATCCAGGGAGTATTCGCCTTCGGGGGTGCGGCTGTCGCCCTCGTAAAGCTTGTGGCCTTGGGGGGTGTCACCCAGTGAAATGCGATATTGGCGGATAACCTGCTCACCGCTGAGTAATTGCAGTGAACGCTCACTTTTTTGCACCCGTACTTTGGTGATGGGCGGTAGCTGGTCGATGTCTGACGAATGCGAAGGTGGAAGACGGGTGTCTGTTCGCACTAGTAAATTCGAAGCCAAGGCTTGGGACGTGAGCAACGTCAGCAGCAGTGAACATGAAACAAATAATCGACCCAGGCCCATAAAACCGACTTACCAATGATTAATGTTGGTGCAAAATGTTTATATCATGACTGAAGATGCCGCTGTTAATGGATTTTGTCATCTTTGGTGTTGCTATGTTTTACTCCGGCTGCGTTTTGTTGAGAGTCCATTTTTAGACCTACCTTGGCAACGGTGTCGCCGTTCATTGAACGCACCACCAGCGTAACCGGCCCCAGAGCGACCAGGTCGCCAATAACCGGGCGGCCCTTGGTCCGTTGGGCGAAGCACTCAGCGAGTGACAAGTCGGGCGGCAGTTCATCAAATTCAATGCCGTAAACCTGCTCTACATCGCCCAGCAAAGCGTCGCCGTTCAGCACAAAGTCGCCAAAGAATGCACGCTCTGCCAGGTGGCCGGGAGCGTAGGCCCCGTTGAGTGACTTGTTCAGGTCCGGTAAAACGCCTGGCGTGGCAAATACGGCGATAATGTCGCCGTGAATCACTTCAAGATCGGCTTGTGATTGTAGGCACAATCGATTTCGGAATACGCCGGCCACCGCCGTGTTGTCTGGAAATTTGAGCTGGTCCAGGCGCCGTGGCAGCTCCCAGTTTTTGCCCCGCAGTGGAAACAGCATTAATTCATGATCGTCGGTGCCTGGGGCATCCAGGGGAAAGCGACGAAGCGGCGCGTTGTCGGCGGGTACTTCCAGCTTCAGCCAGCGCGCCAAAGGCGTCATGGTGGTGCCCTGAACCAGCAATGACACCAGCACGATAAAAAAGGCGGCGTGGAACACCAGTTGCGCGTCTGGAAGCCCGGCAATGATGGGGAACAGTGCCAGCACAATAGGCACGGCACCGCGCAGACCTACCCAGCTGATAAAACCCAACTCACGGCGGTTGAAGCCAAATGGCCAGAGTGTGGCGATTACAATAAGTGGCCGAATCACGAAAATGAGCGCCAGCGCCAATATCAGACCTCCGCCCGCCAAGGGCAGTAACTCCGACGGGGCCACCAAAAGCCCAAGCATAAGAAACAGGCACAGCTGCGCCAGCCAAGCCAGACCGTCGTGCACCTGTAGAATCATCGGCATCATGCGCACAGGTCGGTTACCTATGACGACACCGGTCAGATAAATGGCCAAAAAGCCACTGCCGCCCAGAGCGTTGGTGGCAGAAAATACCGCAATACCACCGGCGGCGACCAGCAGTGGGTAAAGCGGCGGTGCCAGGCGCATTCGATTGGCCAGTGCAACGACGGCTACGCCACCGATTAATCCGGCAATGCTGCCAATACCGAACTGTTCCACCAGTAACAGCAGGGCGGGCCCAACGTTGTTCTCACCGGCGTTGCCAATCAGCGTGACCATCAGCAACGTCAGGAAAATGGCCATGGGGTCGTTGCTGCCAGACTCGATTTCTAAGGTGGCGCTGACACGCTCGTTGAGATGAACGCCGCTGCCTTGCAACATCGAGAATACGACCGCAGCGTCAGTAGACGAGATAATAGCGCCAATCAGTAGCGCCAGCATCCAGTGCAAATCAAACACCCACCAAGCGACGACGGCTGCGCCAGCAGCGGTTAGAAAAACACCTAGGGTAGCCAACACCAAAGCGGGGCGCAGGCCAACACGAAAGGTTTCAGCACGGGTGCGCATACCACCGTCTAACAGAATCACGCCCAGGGCCAGATTGGCGATCAGAAACGCCAGCTGGTAATCATCAAAGCGAATGCCGCCCGGTCCGTCTTCGCCCATCATCATGCCGACCGCTAAAAAAATCAGCAGCACAGGCATGCCTACTCGGCTAGACAGCGGGCTTAAAACAATGCTGATCACCAGCATCAGGGCACCCACCAGGGTCAGCATCGGGTCCATCACAACTCCACATCAAGAATGGCAAAGCATAGCCAGGGAAGTTCGCGTTGGCCTGTCGTAAGTCTGCCCATAGCCGGCACGGTTAACAAGCAGAGTTGGTGGGGGTTGCGCCGGGTACGTCGCAGGCGTTGTTGTTGGGCGTTACAAGATGGTTGCCGAGAGGTTTAAATAAGCATAAGAATTCATACGTTAAATGTCTATTTGTTGTTTGACTATCTAAAGAATCGCACTCATACTCAATCTTGCCTATTTATTAGTCAGCAATATATGTTCACGTGTGCATATATCAGCGCTGGGTGATCAGTACCAAGCTGTAAAAAATAACAAAATGACAACAACAAAATAGAGGTGATTGATGGACGGCACAACACAAGACCGTTTACAAAACGGCGGCGAGGCGCGCTCCAAACCTGGTTTTTTTGACCGTGAAAACACGGTTGCAGGCCCCAATTTCAATCGTTGGCTGGTGCCCACTGCGGCGCTAGCGATTCATCTTTGCATCGGCATGGCTTACGGCTTTTCGGTGTTTTGGCTGCCCATGGCCAGTTTAGTGACGGCTGCAGACCCGGTGGCCTGCGCCGATATCGGCATACTGCAGGCAATGACAACCACGTCCTGCAACTGGGCCGTCAGCCATGTGACTTATACTTTTGGTATTTTTATAGCCATGTTGGGCATTTCGGCCGCGGTGTGGGGTGCCTGGCTGGAACACGCCGGCCCGCGTAAAGCCGGTGCCATCGCAGCGGTATGTTGGGGTGGGGGCATGATTTTAGGCGGCGTGGGTGTAATGACCCATCAGCTGTGGTTGCTGTACCTGGGCTGCGGTGTGCTGGGTGGTATTGGTCAGGGCTTGGGCTACATCACTCCGGTGTCTACGCTGATTAAATGGTTCCCCGACCGCCGCGGTATGGCGACCGGTTTTGCAATTATGGGTTATGGCGGTGGTGCCATGGTGGGTGCTCCACTGGCGGTTTGGCTGATGGGTTATTTTTCTGTGGACGGTGGCAAAGGTGTGGCCAACACGTTGATGGTGATGGGCGTTATCTACTTTTTTGTGATGATGGCCGGCGCCTTGGGCTTTCGCGTGCCACCCAATGGTTGGAAGCCAGCGGGTTGGGAGCCACCCCGGGGGAAACAAGCCAATGCTATGATCACTCACGGCCATGTACATCTGAGTAAAGCTTGGAAAACACACCAGTTCTGGATGATCTGGAGCGTGCTGTTTTTGAACGTAACAGCGGGTATTGCGGTGATTTCCATGGCCAGCCCCATGCTGCAGGATGTTTTTGGTGGCGCTCTTGTGGGCATCAAAGACTCTGCTGTGGCGCTCACTGACGCGCAGAAAACAGCCGTTGTGGCGGCAGCGGCCGGACTGGTTGGCTTGATCAGTCTGTTCAACAGCGTGGGCCGTCTGTTCTGGGCATCGCTTTCGGACAAGCTTGGTCGTAAAAACACCTATCTCATCTTCTTTGTTCTCGGCATTGCCGCGTACTGCCTGTTGCCCACTTGGGGACACATGGGTATGGCGGGCATGTTCGTCATTTCCATTTGCGTGATCTTAAGTATGTATGGCGGTGGTTTCGCCACGGTACCTGCGTATTTGGCCGACATTTTTGGCACTCAAATGGTGGGCGCGATTCATGGCCGGCTGCTAACCGCTTGGACGGCAGCAGGGCTTGTTGGGCCGGTGGTTATTACGTTGATTCGCGAAGTGCAGCTGGAGGCGGGAATAGAGCCTGCTCTGGTATACGACCGCACGCTGTACATCATGGCAGGGTTGTTGGTAGTGGGTTTGATTTGTAACAGCTTGATCAAACCGGTAGATCATTCCCTGCACATGACCGACGCAGAGCTGGAAGGCGAGCGTCGATTGCAGCGCGACAGCGGTGTGTCGTCTCACGCCCAAACCGCCGCCCGCGGCGCTTTCGGGATGACCGGTGTGCTGACCTGGATGGCGGTGGGGTTACCGTTCCTGATCGGCTTGTACATTGCTCTGGCCAAAGCGGCGGCGTTGTTTTAACGAGCAGGGCCGACCGGTTACAGGTTATCGGTCGGAAGCAATCAGCTCGTCAAAGCCGGTAATCTGGCCGGGCTGATCGGGCTGGTAGCCGGGAACGCTGTCAATGCGCTTAAGCAGTTCGGGCGTACGAAGTAGTTCAATCAGGTGGTCAAGCGCGCTTTGCGACAGGTGTTCTGGGCGATAGATCAGCAAATAGTGCTCGCAGGCCAGTTCCAAAAAGTCCAGGCCGAACTGTTCGGCTGCGGCCTGCACGCCAAAGCCCACATCGGCCATGCCGGAGGCCACAAACGCCGCCACCGCGGTGTGGGTGAATTCCTGCTGGCCACTGCGGTTAACGCTGTTCACCTCTAATCCTTGTTGTTCTAGTAGCAGATTGAACAGGATACGGGTACCGGAATGCAGGTCGCGGCTGATAAAGCGCAATCCGGATTCACTGAAGTTTTTCAGGCTGCGTATTTGCGGATGTTCGCCTTTGCGCAGCATCAGGCCTTCGCGTCGAGTCACAAAACGAATCAGTCGATGGCAACCGTCGCTGAGCAAATCCTGGTAGTGGCTTAAAATCTGACGAGCCAACTGCGGACAAGTAGGCAGGTGGAAGCTGGCGATGTCGCATTCACTGCGATTGAGGGCTGAAAGCGCTTCCGCAGGATTACGATACTGAAGGTTTATGTTCAGCTGTTCTGCCACTTCGGGCAACAGCGCCACCGCGTATCCGTGGCTGGCGTGCAAGCGCAGCGTTGGTTTTTTGTTGGCCAAGAGTTGCTGAATCTGGTCATTCAGTTCGGCGGTCATGCTGTCTATTTGCGGCCCTAAGCGCGCGTTGACTCGATGTTCTGCCCACAGCAGTTTTTCGCCCAGGGGGGACAGTTGTGAGCCTTGGCCTTTACGCATGATGACCAGTGGCAAGCCAATAACATGGCTGCCACGGTTGAGCAGATTCCAGGCGTGGCGATAGGAAATGCCCGCGTTTGTCGCAGCTGCGGTAAGTTTGCCGGTGTCGCGAATGCCCTCAAGCAGGCGGAACAGAACCGGCTCAAACAATTCGCCGTTGGCGGTACGGAAAATCCAGGCGGGTGAGATACTCAGTTTTTTGTTATGCACTTTTATTCATATTCCGTAGGTTAGGACAGAGTGCTAGTTTAAGTGCTGCTAAAGGACAGACTACGGTATCAAAATAAAAACAAGTAGGAACAATTATGCATATGTTAAAGACAGCCGACCCAAGGGCGGCAATGATGCTTATGCCTGTGGCAGGAGACTGGAGCCCTGAGACTATTCGCCAGGAAGTCGCTGCCCTCCAGCACAAACCCGGTGCACTTTTACCCATTTTGCACGCTATACAAGACCGCGTGGGTTACGTGCCGGAAGGCGCTGTACCCATTATTGCGGAAATGCTGCAGCAGACCCGCGCCGATATTCACGGCGTTATCAGTTTTTACCACCACTTCCGCACTCAACCGTCCGGCAGTAATCTGCTGGAGGTGTGCCGTGCCGAAGCCTGCCAGGCTCGCGGCGGGCGCGCTCTTGAGCGTCATGTTCAGCAGCGCCTGAGCGTGGGCTATCACGATACCACCGCCGACAACGAGTTCACTCTTGTGCCTGTTTATTGCCTGGGCAACTGCGCTTGCGGCCCATCTATTCGTGTGAACAACGACGTTATCGGCCGCGTAACGCCGCAGAAATTCGACCAGCTGGTAGACGCCCTCACAACGTCTGTTCTTCAGCTAAAATAACGGCAGGAGCAAACTCCATGACAACAACAATGTACGTGCCCTGCGATACCACCGCCCTGTCTTTGGGCGCAGACCGAGTAGCGCAGAAGCTTCAACAGGCAGCGGCTCAAAAAAATATTGAGCTTCATCTGGTGCGCAACGGCTCCCGCGGTCTGTTCTGGCTGGAACCTTTGGTGGAAGTACAAACCCCTTATGGCCGCGTGGCTTATGGCCCGGTGGAACCGGAGCAGGTGGATGAGCTGGTGGCTGCCGGTTTGTTTGACGGTAACCCTGAACACCCGCTGTTTCTGGGAGACATATCCCAGCATTCGTATCTGCAACAACAACAACGCCTGACGTTTGCCCGCATCGGTATTACCGACCCGATCTGTATTGAAGACTATATCGCTCACGGCGGTTTTGCAGGCTTGGAAAAAACCGCGGCGCTGCCCCCCCAAAGCACTGTGGATGAGGTAAAAGCGTCTGGCCTGCGCGGCCGTGGCGGCGCCGCTTTCCCGGCCGGCATCAAATGGCAGACCGTGCTGGACGAGGCCCTCGATCCTCAAAAACAGAACCAGCAAAAATACGTGGTGTGCAACGCCGATGAAGGCGATTCCGGTACCTTCGCCGACCGTCTGGTGATGGAGTGCGACCCCTATATGCTGATAGAAGGCATGACCATTGCCGGCTTGGCGGTGGGTGCCACTCTGGGCTTTATTTACGTGCGCTCGGAATACCTGCTGTCGCAAAAGATGCTGGACGAAGCCATTCGCAGAGCCGAAGTACTCGGTTATTTGGGCGATAACGTCTGCGGCAGCGGGCGCAGCTTTCGTCTGGACGTTCGTTTGGGCGCCGGCGCCTATATTTGTGGTGAAGAAACCTCGCTGCTGGAAAGTCTGGAAGGCAAACGCGGGTTGGTACGCTCGAAGCCGCCGCTGCCTGCCATAAAAGGTCTTTTTGGCCAGCCTACGGTGGTCAACAACGTGCTGTCTCTGGCGGCCGTGCCCTACATCATGGCTCATGGCGGCAAAGCCTACGCAGACTACGGTATGGGCCGATCTCTGGGCACCCTGCCAATTCAGCTGGCGGGCAACATCAAACACGGAGGCCTGATTGAGATTGCCTTCGGCGCAAGCCTACGCACAGTGCTGGAAAACTTTGGCGGTGGTACTTTTACCGGCCGGCCCATGAGAGCGGTGCAGGTGGGCGGCCCGTTGATGGCGTACCTGCCGGAAAGTCAGTGGGACACGCCTATGGATTACGAAGCTTTCGCCAAATTAGGTGCAGGCATCGGCCACGGCGGTGTAGTGGCGTTTGATGACACCGTGGATATGGGCGAGCAGGCTCGTTTTGCCATGGAGTTCTGCGCCGCAGAGTCTTGTGGTAAGTGCACGCCTTGCCGAATTGGCTCAGTGCGCGGTGTGGAAGTGATTGATCGCATACGCGCCGGTACCAACCGCGATAACAACCTGGTGTTGCTGCAGGAACTGTGCGAAACCATGGTGGACGGCTCGCTGTGTGCCATGGGCGGTATGACGCCCTTCCCGGTACAAAGCGTGATGAAACACTTCCCCGAAGACTTGATGGCCCGTTCGCGCCCAGTGGAGGCATGACATGTTGAATTATTATGACCCAGGCAGCCAAAGCTACGAAGCCGGCAAAAGTACCCTGAACCCCGATTTTGATTTTGGCACCCCGGCAAGGGTTTCTGCCACCTTGGTGTCAGTGTCTATCGACGGCCGCGAGATTGCCGTTCCCGAAGGCACTTCTGTGCTGCGGGCGGCAGCGCTGGCGGGCATCAACATTCCGAAGCTGTGCGCCTCTGACAACCTGGAGCCTTTTGGCTCTTGCCGCCTGTGCGCGGTGGAAATCGAAGGTCGCCGTGGCTATCCGGCTTCGTGCACCACGTCGGTGTCTGAAGGCATGGATGTGACCACCCAGACCGGAAAGCTGGCAAAATTGCGTCGCAATATCATGGAGTTGTACATTTCTGACCATCCTCTGGACTGCCTGACCTGCCCCGCTAACGGCGACTGTGAGTTGCAGGATGTGGCCGGTGAGGTAGGCCTGCGGGAAGTGCGTTACGGTTTTGATGGCAAGAATCATTTAGACGCAGAAGTTGACGATTCAAACCCGTACTTCAGTTTTGACCCCAGCAAGTGCATCGTGTGTTCACGCTGCGTGCGCGCCTGTGAAGAGGTGCAAGGCACGTTTGCGCTGACCATCGAAGGTCGCGGTTTTGATTCAATCGTCTCTGCCAGCCAGAACGAGCCGTTTATGGATTCCGAATGCGTGTCTTGCGGCGCTTGTGTGCAAGCTTGCCCCACCTCCACGCTGATGGAAAAGAGCGTGATCGACGCCGGCCAGCCCGAACACAGCGTGATCACCACCTGCGCCTACTGTGGCGTGGGTTGCTCGTTCAAAGCGGAAATGAAAGGCGAAGAAGTGGTGCGCATGGTGCCCTACAAAGGCGGCGAGGCGAACCACGGCCACTCTTGTGTAAAAGGCCGCTTTGCCTTTGGCTACGCCACTCACAAGGATCGCATCAAAGAACCAATGATCCGCGAATCCATCAACGATCCGTGGCAAGTGGTGTCCTGGGACGAAGCACTGGCGTTCTCCGCTAAAAAGCTTAAGGGCATTCAGGCCGAGTTCGGCCGTGAAAGCATCGGCGGCATTACCTCTTCACGCTGCACCAACGAAGAAACCTATCTGGTGCAAAAATTGGTGCGGGCGGCGTTTGGCAATAACAACACTGACACCTGCGCGCGGGTGTGCCATTCCCCCACCGGTTACGGTCTAAAAACCACCCTGGGCGAATCTGCCGGTACCCAGACTTTTGATTCGGTGATGAAAGCCGACGCCATTGTGGTGATTGGTGCGAACCCCACTGATGCCCACCCGGTGTTTGGCTCGTTGATGCGCCGGCGCTTGCGCCAGGGCGCCAAGCTGGTGGTGATTGACCCCCGCCGTATTGACGTTATAAAAACGCCTCATGCGGACGAAGGGCTGCATTTGCCGCTGCGCCCTGGCACCAACGTCGCGATGGTAAACGCCATGGCTCATGTGGTGGTGACCGAAGGCCTGGAAGACCAAGAATTCATCAATAGCCGTTGTGATACAAAGGCCTACAACGCCTGGCGCACTTTTATTGCCGAAGAACGCAACTCCCCGGAAGCCATGGCAGACGTCACTGGTGTGCCGGCGGCCAAGGTGCGGGAAGCGGCGCGAATTTACGCCGAAGCCGAAAATGGCGCGATTTACTATGGCTTGGGCGTAACCGAGCACAGCCAGGGTTCTACCATGGTGATGGGCATTGCCAATCTGGCGCTGGCTACCGGCAACATCGGTCGTGAAGGCGGCGGTGTGAACCCGCTGCGGGGCCAGAACAACGTTCAGGGCTCTTGCGATATGGGGTCTTTTCCCCACGAATTGCCGGGCTATCAGCACGTCAGTGATCCGGAAGTGCGTGAACGCTTTAAGGCGGTGTGGGGTGTGGAGATCGATCACGAGCCCGGGCTGCGCATTCCCAACATGTTTGACGCCGCCATCGCCGGTACCTTTAAAGCGCTGTACGTGCAGGGTGAAGACATCGCTCAGTCAGATCCCAACACCCAGCACGTGGAAGCAGCGCTGAAAGCGCTGGATTGCTTGATCGTGCAGGATATTTTCCTGAACGAAACGGCCAAGTTTGCTCATGTGTTGCTGCCAGGCTCGACCTTTCTGGAAAAGAATGGCACCTTTACCAACGCCGAGCGCCGCATTAACCGCGTGCGCAAAGTGATGGAGCCGATTGCCGGTATGGAAGACTGGGAAGTCACCGTAGCGCTGTCGAACGCCTTGGGTTATTCGATGCATTACAACCATCCTTCGGAAATTATGGACGAAATTGCCTCGCTGACGCCGTCATTCACCGGCGTAAATTACGACAAGCTGGAACGGCTGGGCAGCATTCAGTGGCCGTGTAACGATAAGCACCCAGACGGCACGCCCACCATGCACACTCAGGACTTCCCCATTGGCAAGGGCCGCTTTGCGGTGACCGAATACTTGGCCACCGAAGAACGCGCCAGCCGTCGCTTTCCGCTGTTGCTGACCACCGGCCGTATATTGTCGCAGTACAACGTAGGCGCACAAACCCGGCGTACCGCTAACAGCGACTGGCACGAGGAAGACCTGCTGGAACTGCACCCCAGTGATGCCGAACTGCGTGGTGTAAAAGAAGGCGACTGGCTGGGTATCAGCAGTCGCGTCGGCCACACCGTGCTGCGGGCGACGCTTAGCACCCGCATGCTACCGGGCGTGGTCTTTACCACTTTCCATCACCCGGGCAGCGGTGCCAACGTCATCACCACCGACAACTCGGACTGGGCCACCAACTGCCCGGAATACAAGGTGACCGCTGTGCAGGTAGAAAAAGTATCCCAGCCGTCTGACTGGCAGCGTAACTTTGTCGACTTCGACAAACGCCAGCAGGATTTTGCAAAACCGGCCAAGGAGAATTCGGGTGATGCCCATGCAAGCGCCCTCAAATAAAGGATCGCCTAACGCCACGGCGGCACTCGCCGGTGAATGCCCTGCACCGACGAGTGCGGCGTTGGTGAACGTGTATGGTGGCATTGAAAGGGCGCCAGGCCGAGACTGGGTCGCCGAAGAAGTGCCGGTGGCCATGGTGTACAACGGCGTGTCCCATGCGGTGATGATGGCGTCGCCCTGTGACCTGGAAGATTTTGCCTTGGGTTTCAGCATCAGTGAGGGCATTCTTGAGAAACCAGAGCAGCTGTTCAGCGTTGAGATAAAACCCACGCAAGACGGTGTTGAAATAGACATGCACATTGCGGGCGATTGTTACGCGCGCTTGCGCGAGCAGCGCCGTAACATGGTGGGCCGCACCGGTTGCGGGCTTTGTGGCACCGAGTCTTTGGCCCATGTTGTGCGGGCTATCGCCCGGGTTCCAGCGCAGCCGTTGCCCGCAGACGACGTGGTTCAGGCCGCGCTTCACAGTTTGAGAAATCACCAGCCATTGCAGCTGCAAACCGGTGCCACCCACGGAGCGGCCTGGTGTGACAGCAGCGGGCAGATTGTCCGGGCAAGAGAAGACGTTGGCCGCCATAACGCGTTGGATAAGTTGATTGGGGCTTGCCTGCGTGAGGGTGGCGATCAGGCTTTTGACGCCGGTTTTGCGTTGATCTCCAGCCGCGCCAGTTTTGAAATGGTGCAGAAAAGCGCCAGCGTTGGCATCAGCACCTTGGTGGCGGTATCTGCGCCAACGGCGCTTGCCATTCGCGAAGCCTGCAAAAGCGGCATGAACCTTATCGGCTTTGCCCGCCCGGGCCGTCACGTCATCTACGCCCCCGTTGACGACACTGTTCAGGAGAATACTTTGTGAGTGACCTGCAAATCACCAACCTGATTAAAATGATCGATCAAATTATTGCCAACAATCTGCACCACGGTGACGGCGATCAGGTGACCGACGTCGCTGCCGGCCACTTGCAGAAATTCTGGGCTCGCAGCATGAAGCAGCAGGTGATCGCTTATGCCAACAGCGAAGGTGCAGAATTGTCGCCGTTGGCGCAAAAAACCATTGCCAAGCTGCAGGCTGTCTCTTAGATTTTTGCAACACCACAGGCGTGTATACGTTACTATTCCTTGCTGCCATGGCCAAGCTCTCGCTAGGATGTGTCACAGTTGGTAAAAAAAGTGGCTGAAAAAAGTGGCTGAAAAAAGAGGTTGAAAGTGTCGTTTCTTCAAGAGCTTAACTTGTGGATCGACCCAGAATAAACCGCCACTACCCAAAATGGAACCCGAAAACCCGCCTTCTTGCCGCTGTTTTGGAGCCGGATCGCAGCCGGTTTCATCGACGGATATACCCATTCCAGGCGAGCCTGCTGAGAGCAGCTTGAACCGCGCATCGGGTTCAGTCGTAAATTACAAGACAGTGAATTTAGACGGCCGCAGCATTATCTACCCGACACTATCTACCCGGCATTATGGGAAGAAGCTTATGGATCCAGTGAATTGGGAAAAACGCCGCCTCACCGCACTTGAGCAACTGGCGATCATGGATACAGGTTCAGAAGAACGCTTCGACCGCCTGACGAACCTGGCGCGGCGCTACTACAATACGCCTATTGCCCTGTTTTCACTGCTGGATAAAAAGCGGATATGGTTCAAATCCAATCGTGGCTTCAAGGCTAAAGAGACACCGCGCTCCTTTGCTTTTTGCGACCACACCATTAGACAGGATTCGGTGTTCGTTGTTGCCGACACGACCAAAGATGAGCGTTTTTGCAATAGCCCCATGGTGACGGGTGAACCACACATTCGATTTTATGCCGGTATGCCTGTGCGAGAGCCCGGTGGGTTTAAAATGGGTACTCTGTGCATCATGGATCGCAAACCGCGTGACATTCCGCAGCACGAGTTGGACGTGTTAAGAACGCTTGCCAGCCTGATAGAAGACGAAGTGGAACGCTTTTACCACGCCTCGCAGTATCAGAAGCAGGTTCCAGTGTCGCGGCTGAACCGCGCTATTCAGAGGGCCCAGAGCACTTTTCACACAGATGATGATCAGGAAGCCGTGTTTGAGATTCTGTTAAGCGATCTGCTGGTGTTGACCGACAGTCAGTTTGGATTTATTGGTGAGGTGCTGACCCATAGCGACAAAAGCCCTTATTTACGCGTAGGCGCCATAACCGATATTTCGTGGAGTCCGGAGTCAGCAGACCGCTCTGTGCAGCGCAAAACAAGGGGTTTGTTGTTCGAACGGCTGAATAGCCTGATCGATACATCAATGCTGTCAGACGAGGTGTTGATAAGTGACGGATTCGAAAGCGATAGCCAGGCTGGGGAACTGCCACCCGGCCAACCGCAAATTACCCGCTACATGGGCATTCCCATATCTTCCGGCGATAATCGCGTTGGTTTGGTGGGGCTCGCCAATCGCCCGGAGGGGTACACCAACAAACTGGCCATCGAGCTTGAACCGCTGCTGCAGACGTTGGGCCAGTTGATTGAGCGCAAGCGCATGTACCAGGAACGGCAAGAGCACCAGAGGGGTCTTGAGCAGGCGGCAAATTTCGACTCTCTGACGGGCCTGCCCAATCGCAGGCGGTTAACCGAGCTGTTTGAACAGGAACTGACGCTCGCTGACCAGCGCCAAGGTGCCCTGTCCATCTGCTTCATCGATCTGGACGGTTTTAAAGGGATAAACGACGACTACGGCCATTCATTGGGTGATGCGGTTTTGAAAACCGTTGCTGCGCGGCTTCAGCACGTTCTTCGGGAATGCGACATTATCGCTCGCCTGGGCGGCGATGAGTTTGTAGCGATTATCCGCGATGTCGAAAATAACGCGGTTTATGAGCGTATGCTTGAGGCGATTCGGCGCCCGCTAAACCACCAAGGCGTCACGCTTGATCTGGCGGCCAGTATGGGTGTTACCTTGTACCCACGGGATCCGTCCGCACCGGACCTGCTCTTGAGGCACGCCGATCAGGCCATGTACGCAGCAAAAGATGCGGGTCGCAATCGTTACAGCATTTTTGATTTTGAGACGCACGTGAACCGCGCTGAGCGCGTGCGGATTCTGGAGCAGACCGCCAAAGCATTGGGCGAAAGCCAGCTTGAAATGTATCTGCAACCCAAAATTGTTCTGGCCAGCGATCAGGTGGAAGGCTTCGAGGCCTTGATCCGCTGGAATCATCCAGAAAAAGGGTTGCTCGGGCCGATCAGCTTTTTGCCACAACTGGAGCACACAGAACACGCCGCAGCGGTGGGCCGGTTTGTCATCGCGGACGCGGTGGCCAAGCTGCAGCATTGGAAACAGCTGGGATTGCCTTATTCACTGAGTATCAACCTGAGCCCCACGCATCTTCTTAGTGATGGTTTTGTAGAGGATTTGCAGGCGGCTTTGCAGGACTGCGACCCGGGTGTACGCTCGCGCCTGATTATTGAACTGCTGGAAACCACTGCCTTGGAAGATTCAGGAAAAATCATGGGCACTCTGTTGAAGTGTCGGGATCTGGGCGTGCAAGTGTCCCTGGATGATTTTGGTACCGGCTATTCCTCGCTGGACCACTTTCGCCGCTTGCCGGCGCAAGAAATCAAGATTGACCGCTCGTTTGTGAGCGACATGCTGACCAATGCGGACGATGAGATGATCGTAAAGTCCATCATCAGTCTGTCAAAAAACTTTAAGCGCAGGGTCGTAGCAGAGGGCATTGAAACTCAGGCCATGCAGGACAAGCTGATTGACATGGGTTGTGAGCAAGCTCAGGGTTTTTTCTATACCAAACCCCTACCCGCAATCGCTGCTTTGGCTTGGGCCGAGGCTTACCAGAACGTGAATCGGTTTCAGCCCGGCCACACAGTTCGCCGTTGAAAACGTCAGTGCAGCTTCAAGCGCGGCTGCATCGCTCGGCTGACCTTGTCCATCAACCAGATAACGCCGGTACGCAGGAAACCGTGCACAGCCATTTGGTGCATGCGGTAAAAGGACAGGTAAAAAAGTCGCGCTACCCTGCCTTCAATGTACATGCTACGACCCGACACATTACCCATCAGGTTACCTACGGTGGTGTAGTGGCTAAAGTTGATCAGCGAGCCGTGGTCGTTGTACACAAAGGGTACGGCTGCTTTGCTTTGCAGGCGATTGCACAGAGTCTTGAACAGCACGTCGGCCTGCTGGTGTGCAGCCTGGGCACGAGGGGGTACCGGGCGTTCAGAGTTTGGCTGAGGGCAGTCGGCACAGTCGCCAAGGGCAAAAATATCTGTGTCATAGGTGGTTTGCAGGGTCTGTAGCACCACCAACTGATTACTACGATTCACTTCTATACCTTCCAGTTTGCTCAGAAATACAGGTGCCTTGATGCCAGCGGCCCAGATGGTCATGTCGGACGGTAGCTCGGTGCCGTCTTTCATCACAATAATATCTTCTTTTATTTCGCTGACTGGTTGACCCGCGAGCACCTTTACGTGCAGATTTTCCAGCTCGCGAGTTGCCGCAGACGACAGTCGTGTGGGCAGCGCAGGCAAAATGCGGTCGGCTGCTTCAATCACCGAAATAGACACGTCAGACGCGCGCAGGTGGTTCATGCCGTACACCGGCAGTTCGCGCGAGGCCAGGCGCAGTTCGGCCGCCAGCTCCACACCGGTAGCGCCGGCGCCAATAATGTTGATGTGCAGGCGGTGTTGGCGGCCTTGCTGAGCTTCGTGGTTTTTGCGCAAAAAGGCGTTCAACATCAGGTTATGAAAGCGCTGGGCCTGTATCAGACTGTCCAAAAACAGACAGTTTTCCTGAGCCCCGGGGGTGCCAAAATCGTTTGCCGTACTGCCTATGGACATCACCAGAGTGTCATAGCCAATTTCCCTTTCGGGCACGATTTCTACGCCGTCTTCACCGATAAATGGCGCAACCATCAAGGTTTTGGTGGCGCGGTTCAGGCCGCTCATGCGGCCGAGCTGAAACTCGTAATGATGTTTGCGAGCGTGGGCGCGGTAATTGACTTCGTTGGCGTTGGCGTCCAATGAGCCGGAGGCAACTTCGTGCAGCAAAGGTTTCCAGACATGGGTCAGGCTGGCGTCCACCAGGGTAATGCGGGCTTTGCCTTTTTTCCCCACTGTGTTGCCCAGGCTGGTGATCAGCTCAAGACCGCCGGCACCGCCGCCAACGATGACTATGCGGTGGGGATGACTATTACGGGTTCTATTTTTCGGAGCAATCATCGCACTGGGCCTTTACAGAAAAGAGAACAAAGCGCTCTTGCTGCTGGCGTATGAAAACGCTTTGTTGCCGTGGCTGGAAGCTACATCAAGCGTGTCATATCAACGCGCCATGCGCCAGCAAACAATGATTACTGCGTAAGCAACGTTGCTGAGTTAGTGCGTTTTAAAAATATCAGAGGCGCGGCACGCTCTATTTCAAGCACGTCGTTTTATTCCAGGCGGTTCACTTTGGCCATCAGTTTTCGCCAGCCAATCGGTAGCGTGCGCTCCAGAGCGCTCAGCTTCGGATCTTTGGCATTTATGGCCTCGAGCGGCTGCCTGCTGGCGTAAAGCACGGTGTTATTGGTTTTGCTGCGGAATACCAGCAATACCGGAAAGTGTTTCTTCAGCTGGCGGAACCAGGCGTCATTGGGTACGGGTGGGCGGTGGTAATTCAGTGCCAGCCAGCCGTCGTCTGTCAACACGCGGGCGCAGCTGTCCATAAAAATCCGCTGCGACTGGGCCGGGCTCATACGATCGGCGTTGTACAGGTCAGCCAAGATCATATCGCTGCTGGCGTCGGGTAGTTGCTCCAGAGCAACGCGGGCGTCGGCGACGGTAACCTGCATGCGGTCGGTCTGCGGCAGGCTGAAAAACTCCCGGGCCACATCCACCACAATCTGTCGCAGTTCGACCACGTGTACGGTGCATTCAGGGTTGAGATGGTGAAAAGCACTCGCCAGCGCGCCTCCACCCAGGCCCAAAACGGTTACCCGGGCCGGCATATGGAAAGCGGCGGGCAGTATCATGGCGCGATTGTATTCGTGCACGGGCAGATAGGGTGTGCGGCGGTCTATTTTGCTTTGTTCAAAAATGGAGTTGAACGTCAAAACACGGTGTTTGCGCTCGTCGATGACCAGCACGCTACCGAGGGCGTCGCGTACGTGGTGGATAATTTCTCCTTCGTTGAACATAAGGCTGACAGTAATTCCATGCGGTAGTGGTTGATAAAAAAGACACAGGCGATATGGTTGGCCTTTGTATCACAGATTCGCTGGAATTCTGCCACAATGGCGGTGAAAAACGTTGACGATCAATCGCTGACCAAAAACGGTCAGGGCTAAGGAGTATTTGACGTGAAACTGACAGTGTCAGGAATTGAAGACGGTAACCCGGTACCAGAGAAGTTTGCCTTTGGTGTGTTCAATCAAGACGATCACATGAGTTTTGGCGCTAATCGCAGCCCGGAAATGATTTGGGATCAAGTGCCAGAAGGCACGCGCAGCTTCGCCATTGTGATGTGCGATCCAGACGTGCCCAGCGTCGCAGACGATGCCAATCAGGAAGGCAAAACCCTCTCCAAAGACATTCCGCGGGTCGACTTTTTCCACTGGCTTCTGGTCGACATTCCTGCCCGCATGCGCTGCTTGCCGGAAGGCGAAGACAGCGATGGCGTTACTCCTAAGGGTAAAGAATTCGGTGGCGGCCCGGTAGGCGTGCGCGGTGTGAACAGCTTCACCCAGTTTTTGGCAGGCAATCCGGATATGGCTGGCATCTACTTTGGCTACGATGGGCCGTGCCCACCCTGGAACGATGAGTTGTTGCACCATTACCACTATGAGGTACACGCCCTGGATATAGAAACTCTGGGGCTGAGCGGAGAATTCGACGGCGCTGGCGTGCGTAATGCCATGAAAGGGCACGTGTTGGCCAGTGCGCGAGTGACCGGTAGCTATACCCTGAACCCGGATTTGCCCGAATGCCACAGGTAAGCACTATTATCTTATTCTAAAAAAGAATAAAAAAATGTGTATTAATTCCTTTTTTACTAACCCATAATACTATTCTGTTAGAACCCCCGTGTGGAGTAATGTTATGACCCGCTTTCTTGTTTTCTTCCTTATCATGTTCAGCTCGCTGGCAGCCGCCGCTGACCGCGACCTGCTTTCGCTGGTGGATGCTGACTGGCTGCAACAGCAGCGCCAGCAGTCTGAACTGGTTATCGTCGATATCCGTTCTGGGATTGATAACGGTGGCGACCGCAGCACGTTTCGCAAAGCTCACATCCCTGGCTCGGTTTATAGCAGCTACACCGACGATGGCTGGCGTGAAAGCCGTGATGGCGTAACCGGTGTTATGCCCCCGGTGTCCAGCCTAGAGCGGCTGATCAGCGGCTTGGGCATCAATAATGGCGATACTGTTGTACTCGTGCCAGCTGGAACCGGCCCCACCGACTTCGGCAGTGCTGCTCGGGTATACTGGACGTTCAAGGTGCTGGGCCACGATGCGGTGACCATTTTGAACGGCGGCTTTGCCGGCTGGAATGAAGCCGGATTTGACGTGGCCAGTGGGGAAGGCGCCCAGCGTCCTTTCGGTGCCTTCAAAGGTGAACTGCAACCAAAGCTGCTGGCCACGCTTGAAGAAGTCGACGACGCCCGCCAGAACCAAGGCCAGCTGGTAGACGCCCGCCCGGCGGATTATTTTACCGGTAAGGAAAAATCACCGGCGACCAAAGCTGCTGGCACCATTCCTGGTGCAACGAGTCTTCCCCATCAGAATTTTCTCAGCCAGCAGGGCAAAGCCTGGTACCTGAACTCCGACACCATTGCCGGCCAGCTGCAAAGCACCAGTCTGGATCGCGACAAGCGCGCTATTGCCTTTTGCAACACCGCCCACTGGGCCGCCACCGACTGGTTTGTGCTGAGTGAACTGGCCGGGTTTGAAGAAGTGGCGCTGTACGACGGCTCCATGGCCGAGTGGTCTCAAGACAGCGATCGGCCGATGCAGGCGGAGAAGAAAGGTTTGGCGAAACTGCTCGACGTATTTAATTGATTGCGCGTCATGTTTTAGACAGCAAGAGAGAATGGCATGAGTGAAGTTGCTGCCCCCACTTCGGTGATTCAGTCGCCTTGGCAGGTAGATCGTTTTGTTGTCGTAACAGCACTGATCGGTTTTGCCCTTCTGGGTGGACTAATTTGGCTCGAAACCGCACCGTTCATGGTGGCGTTGTTTGTGATAGGTGCGGTGCTGGGCATTGCGCTGTACCACGGTGCGTTCGGCTTTACCGCCGGATGGCGCAATCTTGTTGTGCACAAGCGTGGCGCCGGCATGCGGGCTCAGCTGATGCTGTTTGGAGTAACCTCCATTGTGATGGTGCCGCTGCTTTACAGCGGTCAACCCGGTTTGATTGGCGCAGTAGCGCCAGTGGGCACCTCACTGCTGGTGGGTTCCTTCATGTTTGGTTTGGGCATGCAGCTGGGTGGCGGCTGTGGCTCTGGCACCTTGTTCACGGTGGGCGCGGGCAATCTGCGGATGGTCATCACTTTGGTGTTCTTCATCGTTGGCACGGTGCTGGGTTCTATTCACTTGCCCTGGTGGCTGGGTCAGCCTGGGTTTGACCCGGTGCCGCTGGTCGCGAGTTTTGGCGTTACCGGCGCCATAGTGCTGCAGCTGGCCGGCTTGCTATTGATTGCTCGCTGGGTCAGTCGTATTGAGCGCAAAGCCCACGGCCAAGTGGCCAGCGATGAGCTGTTGTGGAAACACAAAGATCAGGGTTTCTGGCGCACGCTGGTAACTGGCCGTTGGCCGTTCACCTGGGCCGTTCTGGTTCTGGCCACCGGCAATGTTCTTACCTTGGCTATTGGTGGGGCGCCCTGGAGCATCACCTTTGCGTTCAACGTATGGGGCGCTAAAGCACTGCAAGCCATCGGCGTCGATATGGGTCAGTTTGAGTTCTGGCAGTGGGAATACCCGGCCATGGCTTTGAAAGACTCGCTGCTCACCAACATTCCATCGGTGATGAATTTTGGCCTGCTGCTGGGCGCCATGCTGGCCGCAGGGTTGGCTAATCGTTTCAACGAAGCCAGTCGCAACAAACTCCAAGGTCGGCCGTTTCTGGCGTCGGTGGTGGGCGGCCTGTTGCTGGGCTACGGTGCTCGCTTAGGTTTTGGCTGCAACATCGGTGCGCTCTTCTCAGGTATTGGTTCGGCCAGCCTGCACGCCTGGATCTGGTTTGCCTGCGCGTTTGGTGGGTCTTACGTGGGTATTCGCCTACGGCCTTGGTTTCGTCTGCCAAACTGACAACGGGAGCACAGCTATGAATCCAGCTTACCGTAAAGGTCGCGTTCTGGCGTTGTTGGGCGCCATTTTAGTACTGATTGTGATCGACCACCTGAACAGCCCGACGTTTGCGCTCAACTCAGGCCAGGGCAATGTGCAAACCGCGCTGTCGCAGAAAGACGACTCAGCCTGCGCCCCCTGTGGCGCGCCTTGCCCGTCTGCCCGCGACTGACGCCAGTCTGCTCTGGTAGCGGGTCAGTGAGCGTCAAGAATATGCGCCATATTGGAGCCAGTCATACGTCTGGCCGGCGCCATACCGCCAGCCTCGGCGTGGCGGGCAGATTGAATGATCGCTCAGTAACAAGTACCGTTAAGACGCAGTTGAAAATTCCCGAAAACGCTTCCCGCCTTCAACGCGGCCGGTAGAATACTCTGATGAACCGTCCACAATGGGCTTTCCGGCTCACTTTTCTGATCATAGTCGCACTCGTGATGGGGGTCATTTGGCTGCTTCTTCGTCAACTGGGCGTGCCTGTGAGTCTGGCGCCAGAAGCGTTGGCTGAGTGGCTTAACCAGCAGGGCATGTTCGGGCCAGTGTTGCTGATGCTGTTGATGATCCTCGCGGTGGTTGTCGGACCGATTCCGACGCTGCCTATCAGCGCTGCTTCAGGGCTCGTTTACGGAGTGTTCAGCGGAACGGCGATTGCCGTGTTGGGTGCCCTCGTCGGATCTATTGTTGCTTTTTATCTGGCGCGAGTACTGGGGCGTGAGGCGGTTCGGCGCAAACTGGGCGATAACCCGGTATTTTCAGCTACCGGTTCCCAGCGTTTTCTGTTCATGGCGGTGACGCTGACGCGCCTGATTCCGCTGTTTTCGTTCGCGCTGATCAGTTATGCAGCCGGTGTGACTGCAATCTCGTTTTGGCGTTATGCGCTCGCAACCACGCTTGGCATGCTGCCCATGACCTTCGTTTTTGCCGGATTGGGTCACGGCTTTGAACTGAGTCCTTTGCTGACCGTGGTCGCTGCTGTGGTCATTCTGGTCGTCATGAGTACACTGCCGCTGTATCTTAGCCGGCGCCCCCACTCCCGACTGTCTCGTTTTTTGCGTCTGGATACTCAGGTCTGAGGTTTTGAGCATCGCGTGTGTAACAGAGCGCCGTTGTCTTTATCTGTGGCCATTATTTTTCGGGGTTTCTGTCATTTTTATTAAAGTCATGTGCCCTGAAAATTCCAATTGTTGAATTTTCTGACCGAGCAAGGATCAACGACCGTGGAATCTATCTATTGTGTCCTCTGTTGGCATTGTCACCGACGTTGCAAACACGGCGACGAAACCCGCTTCCGCCCCCAGCGGCGTTCGAGCCAACATGGCGCCGTGGCAGTATCATGACGCAGAATCTGAACCCCAGGCAAAGCGGACCGTTCCACGCCCTCGGCGTATCGGAAGCGGGCCTTGAAAAACGCCTTGCGGACACCGTCTGGTGCGGGCAATCCTTGCGCTTTCTCCAAGACACCGGGTTAGCTCACGCCCATGTGCTTCTTGGCGATAGCGGCCAGTTACTGCGTATTCCCAAACAAAGCCAGGTGGGCCTGGATCCGGAACCGCATCTGGCCCACGAAGCAACCTGTTTTCAGGCGGCGGCGCCCTCTTTAGTAACGCCAGCGTTGCATCGGGTGTTACCGGTCAGTCCGGCGCTGCCCCGGGGCGCTCTGGTGCTGGATTATGTGGAGGGTGTGCCACTGGTGTTGCCCGAGCACATGGCGTCTTTGAGTTTGTCATTGGCGAGGATACATTGTGTTGATGTGCCGCAGGCCAGTTACCGACACCTGAGCCTTGGAGAAGATCCGTTGGTCAGTATGATCCAGGAAATCCAAATTCAGGCGGAATTTCTGACGCGCACGGGGATGTCCGCCGACGCTCAGACCCGGGTGCGGGAGCAACTTGAAATCGCCGCCAGATCAATCAGCGTGGATCAGCGGCCGCCAGAAAGCCTGATCACCTTTGATGCCCACCCCGGCAACTTTCTGGTCGACAAACACGGCGCCGCCTGGATGGTGGACCTTGAAAAGTGTCGCATCAGCTATCCCGGCTTCGACCTGGCCCACAGTACCTTGTACACCTCAACCACTTGGGACATGAACTCTTACGCCGTTCTGACGGTCGACGACATTGCCCATGCGTATCGGTCCTGGGAGCAGGCTTTTGGTGCCGGGGGCGCTGATCACCGGCCCTGGCATGTGCCGCTGCGCCGACTTATGTGGTTGTGGTCAACGACCTGGTGTGCAAAATGGCTGGCTCTTTCCAGTACCGCACCCGGGCCGAATTCCGGCCAAAACTGGTCTGAATCCAATAACGAAAGTGCGCTCAATGCCCATGTGCGGGATCGGGCGAACCATTACCTGGAGCCGGCGGTTATTGACGCCATCGTATCGGAATTCGATAAACTGGATCGGCTGCTGGCTTAGGCGGTGGCCTGCACGGCTTTTAACCAACAAACAACGACAAACAGAGGTCCTGATGAAGTCTATTTTACTGGCGCTATCCGTGAGCCTGGCGCTGCCGCTGGGCAGCCATGCCGCAGTGTCCGATGAATGGCCGGCCATCGTTGAGCAGGCGCGCGGACAGACGGTCTATTTCAACGCGTGGGGCGGAGAATCGAACACCAATAACACCATTCGCTGGGCCGCGGGGCAGATCGAGGAACGTTACGGTATCAACCTTGTCCACGTGAAACTGGGTGATACCGCCGAGGCCGTTTCACGGGTCGTTGCGGAAAAGCAGGGGGGCAACACCTCCGAAGGCGTTGTTGACCTGATCTGGATCAACGGCGAGAACTTCGCAACGCTCAAGGAGGCAGGCCTGCTGTTTGGCCCCTGGGTCGGGCAACTGCCGAACTTCAGCCTGACAGACCCCGAAAACAATCCCGCAGTAACGACCGATTTTACCGTGCCGGTAGAGGGCATGGAGGCGCCCTGGGGCAAGGCGCAGGTGGTGTTTTATTACGACAAATCGCTGACTGAAAATCCGCCAGGCTCGATGCCTGAGCTGCTGCAATGGGCGCAGCAAAATCCCGGTGAGTTTTCCTATCCCAAGCCGCCTCAGTATTTGGGCACCACGTTCCTGAAACAGGCTTTAATTGAGCTCACAGGCGATGGAGACGCGTTGTATGAACCGGTTTCCGAGGCAGATTTCGAGGCGGTCACTGCGCCGCTCTGGGATTTTCTGGATCAACTTCACCCACACCTTTGGCGCTCCGCTCGTAATTTTCCCGACAATGGCCCGTCCCTACGTCGCCTGATGGGAGATGGCGAGCTCAGCCTGGCTTTCTCCTTCTGGCCCGCCGAGGTGCCAGCCGCCATCGCCAACAACGAGCTGCCGCCAACGGTGGCAAGCTATGTGCTGGACGGGGGCACCATCGGCAACGTCAGCTTCCTGGCCATACCTTTCAACGCCCAGCATAAGTCAGCCGCTATGGTGGCAGCGAATTTTCTGCTGTCCCCGGAAGCCCAGGCCTACGCACAGCATCCAGATAACTGGGGCTTCCCGACGGTACTGTCCATGGCTCAACTGGACGCCGAACAGAAAGCCCTGTTTGAAGCATTGCCGTCGCCTAAGGGAGGGGTGACACCGGCGCAGCTCCAGCAGGTTGTGGAGGAACCTCATGCCAGCTGGGTTGAGGCCCTGGAAACCGCCTGGCTGGAGCGATACAGCGGCAACTGATCCCATCTGACGATGATTTGAGCTTGCCAATGCTGCGCCTTGCACCCTGGATTATTGTTCTTAGTTTGGTCGTGCCGGTGGTGGGAGGCACTTTGCTTACCGTGCCGCCGGCGTTTGGCTACCTGCCGGTACTCGGGGGCGATGATTGGTCGTTTCGTCCGTGGCTGGAACTGGCGGCAACGCCCGGCATCCTGCGGTCGGTTGCCGTAAGTTTTAGTAGTGGCCTGTTGGCGACTGGCCTGGCGCTGACCGTCGTCTTCCTGTTCCTGTCGACCGTCGTCAATACCCGGCTTGATCGCTGGATCCAGCGGCTGGTTTCTCCCCTGTTGTCGATCCCCCATGCCGCTGCGGCGTTCGGGTTTGCTTTTCTGGTCGCGCCGTCCGGCTTGCTACTGCGGTGGATTTCGCCATCGTTGACCGGGTTTGAGCGACCACCGGATTGGCTGTTGTTGAACGATCCTTTCGGCGTGTCGCTGATCAGCGGCCTGGTGGTCAAGGAAATTCCTTTCCTGCTGCTGGTCAGTCTGGCGGGTTTGCCCCAGCTCAATGCAGGTCAGCGAGTTATGTTGGCACGTTCCCTGGGTTACCTGCCCCGGATCGCCTGGTTCAAAGCGGTGGCTCCGGCACTGTATCCGTTGATTCGCCTGCCGGTGTATGCGGCGCTGGCGTTTGCCACGTCCACGGTGGATGTGGCGATGATTCTGGGGCCCAATCTGCCTCCCACCCTGAGTGTTCAGGTGGTGCACTGGTTCAATGACCCGGACCTTTCCCGCCGTTTTCTGGCCTCGGCCGGAGCGCTGCTTCAGCTTCTGGTGACCGCATCGACGTTGTCAGTCTGGTGGGGGCTGGAGAAATTGATTGGCACGGGTTTCAACGCCTGGGTAGCCGGCGGCAACCGGCAACGATTTGACGGCACGTTATGGCTGGCCGGGCGGGGACTGATGTTGGTTGCAACGCTGTTGCCAGTACTGGGATTGTTCACCCTTGCGCTCAACTCCGTCGCCGGCTTCTGGCGTTTTCCCGCCGCCTGGCCAGGGTCCATAACCCTGAGCCACTGGCTGCAAGCGCTGCCGGACTTGGCCCGGCCGTTCTGGCTGACCATGGTCATCGCGACGGCGGCAGCTGCTCTGGCGGCGGTCATGGTGCTTGCTGCGCTGGAGTATGAGCAGCGCCGGAACCAACCGGCTACCCGTGCGCTCTGGCTGCTCTATCTACCACTGCTGGTACCGCAGGTGGGTTTCTTGTCGGGCATTACAGTGCTAAGCCAGATGGCGGGGCAGGCTCCGGCGCTTTGGGTGGTGGTCTGGGCCCACCTGCTGTTTGTGTTGCCTTACGTCTATCTAACGCTGGTGGAACCCTACCGCCGCTTTGATTTCCGCTGGGTTATCCTGGGCCGGTCGCTGGGGCTCTCGGTCAATCAGGCTTTCTGGCGCATTCGGTTGCCGATGACGCTGAAGCCGGTGCTGACCGCGATGGCCTTGGGCGTGGCAGTCAGCGTCAGTCAGTACCTGCCTACCCAGATGCTGGGGGGAGGGCGCATTGTCACGGTGACGACGGAGGCGGTGGCACTGTCATCGGGCGGGGATCGCCGCCTTATTGGGGTCTGGGCCATGGTGCAGGCTATTACACCTTTCATCGGCTTTGTGCTGGCACTACTGATTCCGAGGTTATTATGGAAAGAACGTCGGGGTATGCAGGCCCTTTAGCTGAGGCTGGCTGCTTGCAACTGCAAGACGTTGCTCTTGAGCTTCATGGGAATCGTCTGCTTGATCTGAACGAAACCATCAGCCCCGGCGGAGTGCTGACCGTTATGGGCCCCTCCGGCTCTGGCAAATCGACGCTGCTGGCCTGGATTGCCGGTTTCATGTCGCCCAGTTTTCACGCGACCGGCCGGGCCATTCTGGACGGTGAGGATATTACCGGCCGACCGGCAGAAAAGACCGGGGTGGGTCTGCTGTTTCAGGATCCGTTGCTGTTTCCGCATTTGTCCGTTGCCGGAAACGTAAGATTTGGCGCCCGCGGTGGAAAAGGCAACGTCGCCGAGCGGGTAGAACACGCGCTTGCCAGCGTCGGCCTGGCGGGGTTCGGGCAGCGCGACCCCGAGACGCTTTCAGGTGGACAGCGGGCGCGAGTGGCGCTGGTTCGGCTGATTCTTTCCCGACCCCGGGCTATCCTGCTGGATGAGCCTTTTTCCAAGCTGGACACTCCTTTGCGGCGGGACTTGCGCGCCGTCGTTTTTGAACACCTGCGGCAACAGAATGTGCCGGCGGTGCTGGTAACACACGACCAGGAAGATGCCGACGCGGCTGGCGGTGTTGTTGTCACGATCGACTGACCTGTTGGGCCTTGTCACGCAGCCGGAATTATCTTGAATCCTTTGCTCGGCCGTTGGGGCCGGAGAGACGTCATGTGACCAAGATCCTTTAAAAGTTGGAGCACCTTAGCCAAGGCACCCGTGACCGTTTACGCCGAGCCCGTAGGAACTCAGTTGCTGCATGGAAAAAGCGATACCCCCCACCACGTTGAGCTGGGGGAAAGTTCACCGCGTCCACCTCGGCAGGTGAAAAATTCACATGGATGACTTGCTGGCCGTCATGCTCCATAAAAAACGGAATGCCGGTGGCCTCGACGAAAGCCGTCAGTGCCTCGCTAACGCGTTTGCGGTTAGCACCTGCTCCAACCAACAGCAGCGGGCTTTTGCCGTCTCAATCATGCTGGTTGCTTCGCGCAGCGCGTCTTCTGTGGCGTGGGGGTGACCAATCGGCGGAAAAACCGTCTCCGCACATTCCTCGTCGGCGATGTCCTCTGGCAATTCCAGGTGTACCGCTCCCGGTCTTTTTTCAACGGCCAGGCGAAACGACTCGCGCACCAGTGAGGCGATGAGGCGCACGGCAACGGTTCGTTCCGTGGCTTCAGCGGTGTTTGCCGCGACGCTAATGTTACGTCAGGGCCGCTTTTGAAAGGCCGCCCAGCAATGAGAAAAACTCATTTTTCGATCTCCTCGTTTGGGACATCCTGGTTACCCTGCAATGAATGAATGAGCGGGCACCGCTGGGGGTCTTCACTGCACCGGCAACGCTCCACTAGACTGCCCAGAGTGGATTCCATCTGTCGTATGGCGCAAGAAGAAACACGATGCCTGCTGCGATAGCCCATCGACTAAGGAATAACGTTTATGAGTGACAACAACCTGCACATTGCAGTGATTGGCAGCGGCGGTAGTGCCATGGCCGCCGCCCTGAAGGCGACTGAACGCGGTGCCCGAGTGACACTGGTCAAGCGTGGGACCATTGGCGGAACCTGCGTCAACGTTGGTTGTGTACCCTCCAAAATCATGATCCGGGCGGCCCACATTGCTCATTTGCGTCGCAAAAGTCCATTTTATAAAAGCATTACGGCGATCAAACCCGTGATTGATCGGCCCCTGTTGCTGGCCCAACAGCAGGCCCGTGTTGATGAACTGCGCCGCGCCAAGTATGAAGAGATCCTGGCAGAAAATCCTGATATCACTGTGGTGCAGGGTGAGGCTCGTTTTATGGACGCCCGTACGCTGCTGGTCAAAGGTGCTGACAGCAAGGAACACAAGATCGGCTTTGACCGTGCGTTCATTGGTACCGGTGCGCGGCCGACTATTCCCCCGATTCCGGGCCTGCCCGATACGCCGTATTGGACCTCCACCACTGCGCTTGCCAGTGACACCCTTCTGGACCGATTGATTGTCATTGGGGCCTCGGTGGTGGCGGTGGAACTGGCTCAGGCGTTTGCCCGGCTGGGCAGCGAGGTGACGATTATGGCACGCAGCCGGCTATTATCTCGTGAAGACCCTGCTGCCACGGGCGCTGGTGAATTTTGAGACTGGCGGTTTTATCAAGATGGTGGCTGAGCGTGGCTCAGAACGGTTGCTTGGGGTTCAGGCGGTCACCGGCGAGGCGGGTGAACTGATCCAGACGGCGGTGATGGCATTGCGGGCGCGCATGACCGTGCAAGAGATTGGCGACGAGCTGTTTCCCTATCTCACTATGGTGGAGGGGCTGAAGCTCTGTGCCCAAACCTTTACCAAGGACGTCAGCAAATTGTCCTGCTGTGCCGCCTGACAAAGGGGAATGCATCTTGACCTGGGAGCTGGTACAAGGTTCTACGCCGCTTCGATACTAACAAGGACATTGCCGTGGTGAGAAAACTCACCCTGCTAATGAGTGGTAACAGGCTCGACGAGCAGGACAGGTTTTTGAGCAATCGCTGGGCAAATCTCAGTGGCCAATTGGTTGGGGACCCGGACGACATTACTGCACCCCTTTACGAATCGGCTTGCCGTAGCGTGCTCGACGCTTGATGCCCATGGGTTTACCCATCCTCCCAGGCGATGGCCCGGTAATCGAATTCGCCTTCAAGGGTGGGTTTTATAATTTGAAAATAAGGTGAAGCATCAAAGTCCCTTGGGGTGAACAAGGAATGATGCCGCACCCGGAAACGCTCGTGCACGCAGTCGGCACAGTCAGGATCGTTGGCGGGAAGCGTTTTTACCACCGGTAGAATCGGATAGCGCAGCTGCTGGAATCCTTCGGCAATGAACGTTGAACAGATCGCCCGGGTGGGGTCGCCGCTTCCGAACGCCAGCAGTTCGTGTCTGTAGCGGGCTGGCACCGGAGGCGTTGACCAAAGGTAACGGGCCAGATCAAACACGTTTTTCATATCGTACCGGTGGCCGAGTCTGCTGGACGCGTATTCAGTAAGCGTTCGAAGATCCTGGCTGCTTAATCCGACCGGGCGGCAAATGCGGGTATGAGCGTGACGGTAATAGCCAAGTGGCAGTGGGCGGATACCGTGCTCAAGGTCCGCCTCAATGAGTACGTGAGTTTCACCATTGACGGATACTCCAAGTCCGGCATCCGGTCCAAGGTAAAGCACAGCGTGAGACCAGGTGGACTGAGTCAGGTACTTGATGGCAACGCTGATCCGCGTGTTGCCCTCTACCAGCAGAACGTCTCCGGGTTGGAGCGTATTCACCATCGCGCTCCAGGTCGACGTTCTAATGGAGTGCCGGGAGATCTCCCTTGAAAGGTAAGCGGCCAGGCGCCTCGACAGCCAATTCAATAGCATGCAGTACCCCGATTGTTTGTCTTTGCTTATAGTGATAGCACAGACAAACAACCGCGAATACTGTTACAGCAACAACTGATCGTGCCAAGGCGGTGGCTGATGGCACTTTAGAACGAATTTTGAACAATCACTCGTTACTCCCATCACGGGGCTTTCGTGTCTTGAGCGTTTTGGCCGCACATTTGCCCTCTCCTGGAAGGCATCCACCATGAGAAAGAGTTTCTGCCTGGCACGGTGTACAAGAACACAAAGGTCAGAGGCGCCGACATCCAGAATGTTACAGACGTCCTTGGGTTTGGTCGTTATGTTTGTATAGTATTTCGAATTAAGGGAAAGTTTCAGTATTCTGAAACGAACGTTCAAAAATCCTGGTTCAACCGCTATGTAACGTTCAATCGGTGATGGTGTCTTAGCGTGAACAACGTATTGGTTTATACATCTTAAAGGCATGGATATGACGCGTAGCAAGCTTTTACTCATTTTAGTGATCGCCGTGATTGTCGGTCTTTTTCTCGGTTTCGACGGGCACAAGCTGCTGACTCTGGAGCACCTGCAGGCGAATCAAGGTGCCCTGGCGCAATGGATTGACCAGAACCTGCTGATAGCCGTCGTCGGTTATGCCGCAATTTATGTGGTGGTCACAGCTCTGTCTTTGCCGGGAGCGACCATCATGACGCTGGCTGGCGGCGCCTTCTTTGGCAACCTGTATGGTTTGGCGGCGGTTTCCATTGCCTCAACGCTGGGGGCTTCCCTGGCGTTTCTGGTGGCAAGGTTCCTGATGCGTGACACCCTGCGGGCGCGCTATCGGGAAACCATCGCCAAAATGGACCGTGGAATCAAAAAGGATGGCGCGTTCTATTTGGCAACCCTGCGTCTTGTGCCGGTGTTCCCATTCTTTCTGATCAACCTGGCGATGGGCCTCACAGGGATGAAGTTGCGGACCTACGCACTGGTCAGCTGGGTTGCTATGGTGCCGGGCACGTTTGTTTTTGTGAATGCTGGGACCCAGTTGGGTCAGATTCAGTCCACTGGCGATATCGTCTCTGCGGATTTACTGCTGTCGTTCGCGTTGCTTGGGCTTTTCCCGCTGATTGCGAAATATGCGGTGGGCTTTCTCCGTCGTCGCAAGGTTTATGCCGGTTGGAAGAAGCCGGAACGTTTTGATTACAACCTGCTGGTGATTGGTGGTGGTTCGGCGGGTCTTGTGTCGGCCTACATTGCGGCCGCCGTTAAAGCAAAAGTGGCGTTGATCGAAAAACACAAAATGGGCGGCGATTGCCTGAATACCGGATGCGTTCCTTCGAAGGCACTCATTCGAAGCGCGAAGGCGGCGGATACATTGCGCCATGCCACTCGTTATGGCCTCGAATCGGTGCCGGTGAAAAGCTCATTCATGAACATCATGAACCGTGTCAAAGACGTGATTGCCAAAGTAGAGCCCCATGACTCCCCTGAGCGCTATCGGCAGCTCGGCGTGGATTGCATCGCTGGCGAGGCAAGTTTTGTCTCTCCTTGGGAGCTGGAGGTCAGGCACAGCGATGGTCACACCGAGCGGCTGACGGCGCGAAGCATTATTGTTGCCACCGGCGGTAAGCCGGCCATGCCACCGATTTCGGGGCTTGCAGACATGGAGCCTTTGAACTCTGAGAACCTTTGGGAGTTGCAGGAACAGCCGAAGCGTTTGCTGGTGTTGGGTGGCGGCCCCATTGGTTCCGAGCTGGCCCATGCCTTTGTTCGCCTGGGCAGCCAGGTGGTTCAGGTGGAAATGGGAGACCGGCTGTTGGCAAAAGAAGACAGCGATGTGTCTGAACTGGTGAGAGTCCAATTCGAAAACGATGGTGTTGATCTTCGTCTGGAACACGCGGCCAAAGAGTTCGCCATCGAAGAGGGCGAAAAAGTGGTTTACTGCGAGCACAAAGGGGAGCGGGTTCGTATCGCTTTCGATCAGGTGCTGGTCGCGGTGGGTCGTGCTGCAAACACCGAGGGCCTGGGGCTTGACAAAATCGGCGTCGAAACCCTGCCCAATGGAACCGTACCGGTGGAACAAGACATGAGCCTGCGCTATCCGAATGTGTTCGCCTGTGGCGACGTTGCCGGGCCCTATCAGTTTACCCATGCCGCGGCGCACCAGGCATGGTATGCCGCGGTGAATGCCCTGTTTGGTCAGTTTAAACGCTTCAAGGTAGATTACCGGGTTATGCCGTGGGTTACTTTCACCTCGCCGGAAGTGGCTCGCGTCGGGCTGAGTGAAACCGAAGCCAGGAAGAAAGGCATTGCCTTTGACGTCACCAAATACGGTCTGGACGACCTGGATCGGGCCATTACTGATAGCGAAGACTCTGGTTTTATTAAGGTGCTGACGCCGCCGGGCAAAGACAAAATCCTCGGCGTGGTGGTGGTGAGTTCCCACGCCGGCGAAATTCTGGCGGAGTTCACTCTGGCGATGAAGCACGGCCTGGGGTTGAATAAAATTCTTGGCACGATTCACCCTTACCCAACCTGGAATGAAGCGGCCAAAGCCACTGCGGGCCAGTGGAAACAAGCCAATGCGCCCCAGCGTTTACTGGCCATAGTGGAAAAGATTCACAGTTGGCGTCGTGGTTGAGACACGCCCGGCGTCAGCGCCGGTCTAATTTCGGCTGTTTGACGGCTGTCCCAATGCTGTTTGAATGCTAACTGCAACGAACGCTGAATTTTTTAAGCATGGAGCCTTTGTGCCGCCGACCCTGGCCATGTTTTGTGCTGACCGTCAGCGTTTGACACCGTTGGTAGGATCGCCTTCGGTAAGCATCTGGATCAGGCGTTGGCGCTCGTTTTTATTGGGTAGGACACCGGTTATTTCCGCTTCCAGAACGGTGACCCCGTCACCGTTGATGACGCTGATTTTTGCCTTCGCGCGCGCTCGTTCGTCGATTTCGTGGACAACCCAGTCGCAGGTTAATGTTTCACCGGCATAGACCGGTTGCTTGAACTTGAATGACATGCCCGACGCCAGCCAGCCTATTTGACCGCCGATTTCGGTGATCAGGCTTGCTGTAAGCAGGCCGTGAGCAATAGGCTCGCGCATACCTTTGAGTGTTGCAAAATGGCTGTCGCAATGGACCGGGTTGTAGTCTCTGGAAAGAGTCGCGAAGGATGCGATGTCCTCCAAGCTAAAACAGCGAGTTATGGTAAAGCGATCGCCGACACTTAGCCCCTCGGCAGCGCGCTGGCGGATGCTTGTGGTGAGTATTTGGGGTTCGCCTGACATGATTTTGCTCCTGATGAAGCTCAACTCGCTGGGTTGTAGGGTATCAACCCCACCTGGAAATCAGAACCGCAGGGGATAAACAGCAATGAATGTCACTGAATTCAGACTGCTTTGGGGTTTTTAATGGCCTGTGGTGTGACAATGTCGGCTCTACTCGGTTTCGGTTTCCTGGCCAAATCCGTCAGTAGTGGGTCTTTCGGGGCCTAAAAATTTGTTTTCATAATCCTTCTGTTATTTTTCCCAGAGATTTTTACGTTGGCACAGATTTAAGCCCCCGAGTTCATCGATTATGTACAAAAAATAATCAAAAACTGCTGCCGAATCTTGGTATTGACGGCTATTATTTCGATGAATTATGTCGACTCCAGTGGTCAATGCGTCTGTCATTTTTTGAGTAAACTTGAAATTTAATTTGTGGTCTATATAATTTAGTCTTAAATTTTCAAGGCAAACAGAGCCGTTATGACATCAAAAGAATCGAATACCACCGCCATTAACCTGCGCAAACCTGTGAAGGACGATGGCTTTGGGCTGAGCCAGCTGGTGATGGAATGTCCACCGTTGGATCCGAACTCAATTTACTGCAATCTTTTGCAGTGCAGCGATTTCGCCGACACGGCGGTGGCTGCGGAGAAAGACAGCGATCTTGTAGGCTTTATTTCCGGTTATGTCCCACCCCAGAAGCCGGAAACCGTATTTGTATGGCAGGTTGCGGTCCACAAGAAAGGTCGAGGCCAAGGGCTTGCCAAGCGTATGCTGAAAGCGATTGTTGCACGGCAAGAACTGAGTCACATTAGCCACATGGAAACCACCATTACCGCTGATAACGACGTTTCCTGGGCGCTGTTCCGCTCGTTTGCCCGCGACATGGGCGCCGAATTGACTTTTCAGGAGCACTTCACAAAAGACGTGCACTTTGGCGGCCAGCACGACTCCGAAATTTTGCTGCGCATTGGGCCCTTCACCAAGCCTGGGGGAGCCCGAATGCTCGAGTAAATGCGCCAGTCGGCAAGCCACTGAATGAGCTGGCCGCAGCGTGCCGTCTGAAATCTGACGTGCAAAGAGGTAAAACTATGGGATTATTCAAAATCGTTGAATCTGAAGCGCGTGTCTATAGCCGTGCTTCCACGGGTTCGTAATCGCACCAAAGAACCGAAAGCAAAGGCGACGTTATGACTGCGCAATTACACACCGTTGAAAAAATCGGCGGCACTTCCATGGCCAACTACGAGGCCGTACGCGACAACATCATTATTGGTAATCGCAACAAAGACGAGCTGTATCAGCGCATCTTTGTGGTATCGGCCTACGCAGGTGTCACTAACGAGTTACTAGAGCATAAAAAAACGGGTGAGCCGGGCGTTTACGCCCTGTTCGCCGACGCGGAATCGGACTGGGCCTGGGGCGACGATCTCACCAAGCTGGTGCGCTTTCTCACCGACATCAACGGCGAGATGTTCGAAGACTCAATGCTGAAGCAGCAGGCCGACCAGTTCATCACTGATCGGGTTGAAGGTGTGCGAGGCTGCCTGATCGACCTGCAGCGCTTGTGTTCGTACGGTCAGTTTCAGCTTGAAGAACATTTGCTGACGGTGCGTGAGATGCTGGCCGGTATCGGCGAAGCTCACAGTGCTTTTAATACGACATTGAAACTGCAGCAGGAAGGTATCAGCGCGCGCTTTGTAGACTTAACCGGCTGGCGCGATGCAGAACTGTTGCCGCTGGATGAAAAGCTTAAACAGGCGTTCGATGTGGTAGACCTCAGCCGTGAACTGCCCATTGCTACCGGCTATGCGCAGTGTAAGGAAGGCCTGATGCGTACCTTTGATCGCGGTTACAGTGAAATGACCTTCAGCCGGGTAGCGGTGATCACCGAGGCCCGTGAAGCCGTTATTCACAAGGAATACCATTTGAGCTCAGCTGACCCCAACATTGTGGGTGCCGACAAGGTCGTACCTTTGGGTCGCACTAATTACGACGTGGCCGATCAACTGGCCAACTTGGGTATGGAGGCCATTCATCCACGTGCCGGCAAAGGTCTGCGTCAGAATGATATCCCACTGCGGGTGATGAACGCCTTCGAGCCGGAACATACCGGTACTTTGATCACTAAAGACTACGTTAGCGAAAAACCCCAGGTAGAAATTATTGCCGGTGCCAAGGGCATCTTTGCCATTGAAGTGTTTGATCAAGACATGCAGGGTGAGCCAGGTTCAGATCGCAAGATTTTGGACGTGCTGACCCGCTTTAGGGTGCGCTTTGTAACAAAAGATACCAATGCTAACACCATTACTCATTACGTCAGTACCACACTCAAACACGTAAAGCGGGTAGTGGACGCACTGAAAGAGACCTTTCCTAACGCTGAGGTGAATACTCGAAAAGTGGCTTTGGTATCGGCCATTGGCAGTGACATAAAAGCGCCGGACATTCTGGCAAGATCGGTAAAAGCGATAGCCGATGCAGACATCAATGTGCTGGCGTTGCACCAGTGCATGCGCCAAGTAGATATTCAATTTGTGATTGATGAAGACAACTACAAGGCTACGATTGTGGCGCTGCACGGCGCGTTGATCGAGCCTTACAATCACGAATATGCGATTGCCTCGGCTGAGCAGTGTGCTTTGGGTTAACGATCAGAGCGCTCGCATAGATGTTTTTCTGCGGAGCGAACCGCTTGGCTCTGGGCAATCAGCCGTAGTGCACGGCGAAGAACCAAGTGGCTACAATCGCCTGACATACCACCACCGTCAGCGTTAACCCCAAGCGCAGGCGAATGTACCACGCTGGCCAGTAAATCTTCATCCAGCGTGCGTCAACCAAATACATTCCTAAAAACGCCAATGTGAACAACACCGCTTTCCATGGCGAGGACACTAATAAACCCACGCCTGCTGCAACAAAAAATATCTGGCTGAACAACATCGACACCAGCGGTGACATCGGATAGCAGCGGTCTTCACGCTGAAGCGCAATTGTCCAGTAAATGCCCGCCATAAAGGCCAGTATTCCAGCGCTATAAACGTAAAACCAGTTGCTGACTACCAGGCTGTGATGGGGCATAAAAAACAGCGCTAAAACCGCGCTGATGAAAGGAACTAAGCCAGCCAAGCCAACAAAAATAGCCAGTCGTGCTACCGCAATCACGGCTTCTGCCTCTGTACTCGAACCCTCAGCGGTTCAACGTTGCTAGGTTCCATGCCCACCATTTCATTGTATGCCGACATGTGAACCACTTGAGTTTCAAGTATGTGGAAATTGCTCAACATGTCTTGGGCGTGCCAGGTGCTGCGAAACTGCGTAGTGGTGCCGCGCTCATCAGACAGAATCACCTGTCGGCCATCCACTGTGAGCCGTGCCATGTAGCTCTGGCCTTCTAGCGAAAGTATTTCCATCAACTCAATGCTAGCGTTGTTGCGATTTTTCAGTTGTTCCAGGGTAATGCGCAAAGTAACTCTCCGATTTACTTCTTTCCGGACTAGATACGCAGGCTTAGTTGTTTAAGATCAGCGGTCGCGGGATGCCATAGAGCGTATTGGACGCCGGAGCAGGGGTTCCCAGACGGAGTCCAAAGTATCTGCCGGCGTGAGCCTGTAATCGTTCAGGGGTGGTTTTAGCAAGAGGACGAGGGGCCAGGTAAGAGGCGTTTCAAGTGCCTCTATCATCAATCGGCGATAGATCAGAGTGACCAAAAAACCGTCTATATAGATACAGCAGGCCTGCCATGGCCGAGCGTCGTCGCACTGGTCGCCGTAAAGTTCGAACCCGCGGCGCACCTCCAGGGTTTGCAGATTGCCGGCAATGCCGCGGCCAGTGACTTTTAACCAGGCTTCTTTGAGCGTCCATACTTTCAGAAATTCCAAGGCGTCGTTTTGGGCCAGCAGCCATTCTTGCTCAACCGGTGAAAACCAGCGCTGCACGACTTTCTGCCAGTTTAGGCGGCGTCGAAAGGGCTCAATGTCCAAGCCTACTTCTCCTTGCAGGCTGGTCGCGCAGGCCGCTGTTCCATTGCTGTGGCTGAGCGACAGCCGCCATTCAGGAGGGTATTGCGATTGTGTCGGTCGCCCCGGACATGGGGAGCACGCATCGGGCGGCTCGTCGCTGGCACCCGCCAGTGCTTGGCGAATCAACCAACGGCTACTGAGAAACTCGGCGCGCCGAGCGGCGCTGCAATGCACAGCTCTGTTATATTCACTGGCGCTTAACCAAGATGGCAGTTCAACGTGAATGCTGGTGGTTTGACGGCACAGCCATACAGTCGGTGTCACTCAGGGTTGCAACCTTTCGATGGTCCACGATTTATCACTGCCTTGTTCAGTTCGGTTATATTCGAACCGATCGTGAAGACGGCTGGGGCGACCCTGCCAAAACTCGACGCTGTGGGGCGCCACCCGAAAGCCACCCCAAAAATTGGGCAGTGGCACTTCACCGTCACCAAACTTGCGTTTTATTTCCGCAACTTTCTGTTCCAGCAGCCCGCGGGAAGCGATGACCTTGCTTTGCTCTGATACCCAGGCGCCAATCTGGCTGCCGCGGGGGCGTGAGGCGAAATAACGCAAAGATTCGGCTTTGCTGATTTTTTCGACTTTGCCCTGAATGCGCACTTGGCGATTCAGGCCCAACCAAGTAAACAACAGGGCAGCTTGTGGGTTTTGCTCCATTTCACGAGCCTTACGGCTGCCATAATTGGTATAAAATACAAAACCGCTGTCGTCGAAGTACTTCAGCAATACGGTACGCAAATCAGGCTGGCCATCGCCGTCGGCGGTGGCCAGCGACATGGCATTGGGTTCCAGAATGTCAGCTTTCCGCGCATCTTCAAACCAGGCTTGAAACTGCTGGACAGGGTTGTCGTCCAGTTGCTCCCAATTCAGACCGTCGCTCTCGAAATCCCGGCGCATATCTCCAATGTCCATCAACGTTCCTCATCTGGAATGTGTGCGTGTGCTCTACCAATATTATACTGTAGGACTTGTACGAGACGGGACTTTATCGGGTTCACGAGAACTGACAAAGGATTTGTTTGACGTCTATCCTTCCAATACACCGAATATCTTTCAAGGAGAGCTCTGTGGCCGATCGCCCTGTTCGCCAGATTCGCCAACGCAGCCTGTGGCCAAGGTTGGCTGTGGCTGTGTCGATCGTCTTGCTGCTGTGTTACGCGCTGGGCGGTTTTCTGCTGTTACCTTGGTGGGTGCAGGAAAACTTGTCGCACTACGCCCAGCAACAGCTGGGCTGGCAGTCAACGGTAAGCGAGGTCCATGCCAATCCCTTTACGCTCAGTGCAGAGCTGCAGAATTTTCAGGCCAAGGACGCAGGCGGCGAGCCAGTGCTGGCCTTTCAGCGGCTTTACGTGAATCTGAACGCGTTTGACCTGTTTAACGGTACCACCGGTTTTCAGACTGTCGAGCTGGAACAACCCATGGTGCGGCTGGATATGTTGGCAAGCGGGCAGTTGAACCTGCTACGCGACTGGCAGCAAGCTCCGGCCCGTGCCGGGAAGCCGCCAGACACGCCTGGTATCCAGAGCGATAGCGGGCCGAGCAGCCTTCGCATCTACTTGCAGCAGGGTGACTTGAGTGCGGGCACGCTGGTGTTGCGTGACTTTAGTCAACACAACAGCCAAAACGACAGCGTTGAATTCCGCATAACACCGCTTACCTTCAGCTTGCAGAATTTGGCGACCTGGGCCCGGCCCGGCGATATTGGCCAATATCAGCTGGAGGCCGTGCTGGACCAACAAGCGTTGAACTGGCAGGGCAGTTTTGAGGCAGACCCGATGTATTCCCGCGGCCGCCTGAGTATTGATAACCTGGGGCCGGGCGTGCTGTCTTACCTGCTAGCGCCCTATACGCCTTACCAGTTGCGTTCCGGCCGGGTCAGCCTTAGCACCGACTACCAATGGCAGGCCTCGCAGCCCATGGAGTTGTTGACCCAGCGCGGCAAGCTGACGTTCGATGATGCCACCCTGGCATTGACGGACGAGCCTAGCGAAGTAGCCTTTCGCAGCGGTGCCCTTACCGTTGATCAGATTCGTTTTGACCTTGCCGCCAGGCAAATAGAGGCAGGCAAGATCGAGTCCGACGGGCCGGAACTGAGCCTGAACCGCAGCGCCAACGGCGACATTGACTGGCTGGTTGCCGGCGTTCAGCCCGCCGGCGAAGGCTTGGCTGGCCGTTCCGGGCAGGACGACAGCGGCCCGGGATTGCGCTGGTCGGTGGCCGGAGTGGACATCCGTGACGGTCGGTTAAGCTGGCGCGACCAAGTGCCCGCTACTGCTGCAGAGTTGCAACTGAAGGGCCTGAACCTGAGCCTGGGCCCATTCACGGACTACTTTGACGAGCCGGTCAATTACCGTGCAGAAGCCGTTCTGGCCAGCGGCGGCAGTCTGGACCTGAATGGCCAGTTCACCACGCGGCCATTTAATCTGGAAATGGCCATTGTGGGCAATGAGCTCGCACTGCCTGCGTTCGCCCCTTACCTGCAGCAGCGTATGGCATTAGAGTTACCGGCGGGGCTGCTGTCAGTCGATGGCAGCCTGAATTTGGACCAGCAACGTTTACCTCTGACCGGCACGTTTAACGGCAGTGCTTCGGTGACCGGTCTGCAAACCCGGTTGCCCGGCAATGGCAAACCACTGCTGGCTTGGCAGACGCTGCAGCTGGCGCCCATTGAGTACAACGTGAATCCGGCTCGCCTGGAAATTGGCCGCGTAACGCTGGTCGACCTTGCCGCGCACATCACTCGTAACGACGATGGCAGTCATGACATCACCCATCTGTTAACGCCGGCCCCGGCAGGCAAGCCGACGGCTGCGGACGCTAATGAAAACCAAGGCTTCATATTCCGAATCGGCGAGTTGCAGTTAGACAACGCCGATGTGGATTACACCGACCGCACTCTGACACCCGAACTGACGACCCGATTCGGACAGCTTCAGGGCAACCTCAGTGGTTTGAGCAACATTCCGCCGCAGCAGGGCAGGGTGAGCTTGAAAGGTAAGGTCAATCAGGTGGGCAATCTCGACATGAGCGGCTCTATCGCCACACCGGGTACCGATCAGCAAAGCGACCTGGTGTTGAATCTGGAAAACCTGGAGTTGTTGCGACTGTCACCCTATTCCGGCCGTTATCTGGGGTACGGCATAGCGGGCGGCAAACTGGCTCTTAAGCTGGACTACCGGTTGCAGGGCACCCGTATTAACGCCTCAAACCAGATTATTTTGAACCGTTTGGAATTGGGCCAACCCATGCTCAGCGAGCAGGCGGTTGGCGTACCTACCAAGCTTGGGTTGGCGTTGCTGCGCGACGGCAATAATGTGATTGAATTAAACGTGCCGGTAAACGGCGATTTGGCAGACCCTGAATTTCATGTGGGCAAAGTAATGATGCGTGCCTTTGCCGACCTGCTGACAAAAGCGGCCACCTCGCCGTTTGCACTGACCGGCACGTTGGCAGACATCGCCGGCTTGGGTGGTGAACAGATGCACCAGGTCAGCTTTGCGCCGGGTGGTACTGAACTGACCGCCATCAGCACCAGAAAATTGGCGGCATTGGCTCAGGTTTTGAACCAGAAACCGGAGCTTGTTCTGAGTATTCGCGGCGCAGCAGCGCCCGAGGCCGACACCGGCGCTGGCGCACAGGCACCTGGCGCTTTCGCTGGCAGTCGCGCCATGGCCTTGCGCCAGTTACTGGTGAATACTCACGGTGTAAGCCCGAAACAGATCTTTGTGCGCGCACCCGAAACCGACGCCAGCGTGGATGCTAATGGCAACATTGCCGTAAACGTCACTCTGGACGCCCGCTAACCGATACGAGCCGCCCTGTGAGTTACTTTTTGCCTATATTATTCCGCTTGCGCTGGACAAGGCGTTGCTACTCATTCTTCGGCCGTCGCGACGTTGGCTCATGCTTTGGCGCTGCATTTTTGATTAATTCAAAAAACCAATAAAATATTGATATAAGGAAATATTGTGAGACAAAGTGCATTTTTAGCCTGGATTTTTCGTATGCCGCTGATCAAGCGATGGGGCTTGATGCACTGCGTGAAGCCAGAAAATGTTGCTGAGCACAGTCATCAAGTGGCGGTAATTGCTCACCTGCTGTGTGTTATTAAGAAGGAACGCTATAACGGTCAACTGAATCCGGATAAAGCCGTCGCTTTAGCGATTTTTCACGAAGTATCAGAAACGAAGCTACAAGACCAAAACCACGTTGTTAAATACCACAACAAAGAGTTCACTCAACAATACAAACGCTTAGAGCTTATCGCGGAGCGTGAGTGTATTGACTCTCTGCCGAAGGACCTTCAGAAATATTACGCGCCACTGGTGATTCAAGAACAGGTCGATCCTGCTTATAAATCTCTTCTGAAGGCCGCTGACATTATCTCCGCGTACCTGAAAGTGCTCGACGAACAGAAATTCGGCAACGTTGCCGAATTTGCAGGCGTGCGCAGAAGTTTGGAAAAGCAGATCGATTCGATCAAGAAGGACAGCCCTGAAGTTCAGGACGTAATTGATGTTTTTGTGGAGAGCTGCCTACTGCCAATCGATGATCTTCCAGCTTGACCGATGCGATGCATTATCGAAAATTTTCCTTGCCTGTAAATAAGCTGGCCGAACACGCCAAGGACTCCAAAGCCGTGCATTAGAAAAACGCGGTGTAAGGTTTAAGACATCTGCAGTGAGCTGGCGATGCTCGCCCAAACTCGACATCTCTTCATCGGTCACATCGATTGCTACTGGACCAACACTTTGTACAGCATGCGCACGGCGGTTATCAGCAGGAATACGGCGAATAACTGGCGCAACAGCCGGGCGTTAATGGTGTGGGCAATGCGCGCACCAATGGGAGCCGTCCACAACGTCATCGGGACGATCAGCGCAAAGCCGATCAGATTCACATAGCCCAATGAAAATGGCGGCCGCTCAGGTACGCCCCATCCGTTAATCAGAAAGCCTAGAGCACCGGGAATGCTGATAAAAATACCAATGGCCGCCGCCGTGCCGACGGCGCGGTGCATGGGCACTTGGAAACGGCTCAGCACCGGCACACTGAGTGTGCCGCCGCCGATGCCCATCAAGGTGGAAAAACCAGCAATGCCCGTACCCAGAGTATGGCGCACGATGCCTTTGGGTAGGGTATCGGCCAGCGCTACGGGTTCCTTGCTGAGGGCCATGTTGGCCGCAACAATCAGGCCAACGACTCCGAACACGATCGACAGCACTTGGCCGGTCACCATACCACTGACCAAAGTGCCGATAAGCACACCGACCAACAATGACGGTGCCAGCGATTTGAGCAAGGCCGAATCGAGATTGCCTTTGGCCGCATGGGCCCGGGCCGAGCGCAGCGAGGTGGGAATGATGGTCGCAAGCGAGGTGCCTACAGCGACATGCATTTTCACCGACTCATCGATACCCAGCAGCGTAAACAGGTGATACAAAACCGGCACGATAACAATACCACCGCCGACGCCCAGCAAGCCGGCCATCAGCCCGGCGATAATACCGGTGAAAGACAACGCTAACACCAGCCCGATGATCCAGCCAAGGCCGTATTGACTCAATAGTTCCAATGGGAGAATCCTTGTTTTAGATATAATTACGCCAGCCATTCACCACTGAAAGACGGCACTCGGGCAAGTTCATGACCAGCCTGAGTGCATTTGGCGATTTTGGCGAGCATTAGCCAGACGGATGATCTTCGATGCGGTTTTGCACCAACGAAAGGGCTGTGTTTGTTTAAGTGGGCAGGTTACTTCGCCACTCTGCACGTTTCAACCTGGTTTCTTCTGACAGTACCTGACCGTGTTGTTCCAGCGCGGTGATGAGCGTGGCAAGCACTTCTTCACGGTTTGAGGTTGCACGCTGAACCACGCCCAGCCGGCGATGAATAGGCGGTGTGCCGAAGGGGGACCAATCGAGTGAGTCGGTGATCATATCCTGTAACGCGATTTGGGGCACTACAGCGAACCCAAGCCCCGCTTGAACGCAGCCGACCACCGCCGTCATGGTATTGACCAAAACCACCTGCAGCGGCGCCGATGAGAGCCGGGCGATCTCGGTGTCGATCTGCCGGGAAAGCTGCACCTGTGTGCTGTAGCGGATGTAGGGCACCTTGCGAATCAGGTCTTCGAGCGAACGCTCGCCTTTCCCCTTTGGGGTCAATACGACGAGCGGTTCATTGATCACCGGCGTCCAGCGCAGGCTTTGCGGAACGGCGACGTAATCGGCCACGAGCGCGGCATCAAGATGCCCTAAGACGACGTCACTGATAAGCTCTTCGGCCATGCCGATGTGTAAGCGGAAATTCAATTCCGGGTAAGTCATGCGCAGGCTTGCAAGTGCCCTTGGCACCAGAGAATTCGCACCCGTGCGCAATGAACCCAAGGCCATAGTCCCACTCACCCGCCTGCCAGTGACCGACGTCTTGGTCTCGGTCACTATCTGGAGGATTGCGCGGGCCGAGCGCACCATTTCGGCACCTTTGGGCGTCAGTGTTGGGGGGCGGTTGGCGCGGTCGAAGAGCTTTGCGCCAAGCTCTGATTCGAGCGAGGCAATCTGCTGGCTTACTGCAGAGGCGGTAAGATTGACTGCCTGGGCTCCTGCGGCAAAGCCACCGTGCTGCGCGACGGCGAGAAGAGTTTCGAGTTGTCTGGTATCCATGATCATAAAATAAGTTTTTCTAAACATAATGGCAAGTAATTTGCGCTTTGCCGGCGTAATTCTTGTGTTATTGTCGAAGGGATCCCACCGTGTCGGCGATTAAACCGCTGCTTCAACCACAGGAGTGTTCCCATGAAAAATCGTAATATTTTCATGAAAGTCAGTTCAGGCCTTGCCGCCCTTCTCGCCGCCGTGACTCTCGTCGCCGCGCCAGCCAGCGCAGAAGAGTATCCTGAGCGCGCCGTTGAATTTATCGTTCCTTGGTCGCCGGGTGGGGGATCGGACACACTCATGCGGCTTATTTCTAACAATGTCGAGTCCTTCCTTGACGCCGAGATGCCGATAATCAACATGCCGGGAGCCAGCGGAACCGTGGGTCTGCGCGAAGCGTCGCGCCGGGCTGCGGATGGCTACACTATCAGCCAGGTTCACGAGGGCCTTCTTGTTGCAACAGAAACCGGAATGGCCGATCTTGCTTGGAATGATTTCGACCCTATCGCGCTAATGACGTCCTCGCCGCAATATCTTGTTGTAGGTCCTAGCGAAAATTACAGTAATTTCGAAGAGTTCCTGACATTCGCCCGGGCGAACCCGGGCGAGATCACCATGGGCGTGACGCTTGCCGGCGTGCCACACCTCCACGCGGCCATGATTGAGCAGGCCTACGGCCTTGAATTCAGATATGTTGGCTATGAGGGCACGGGTCAACGTATCCGCGCGCTGGTTGGTGGCAATCTGGATGCGGCTATTGGTGACATCAGCTCCTCCCAACAGTTTGTCAACAATGGCGACCTGGCTTTCCTCGCAGTGGGCGCCACGCGTCGGCTAGAGGCAACTCCGGACGTGCCTACGTTCACCGAGCTTGGTCAGGACTTGGAGCTCAGTGTGACGCGCGGTATCGTAATGCCCAAGGGTGCCTCGCCAGAGGTCCGCGATACGCTTGCAACAGCACTCTCAAAGTTGGCGGTCGATCCGACCTATGTTGAGCAAACCAATAATGCTGGAGCAGACGTAGATTTTCGCGGTCAGGATGCCTATCGCACGTACCTCACCAAGCTTGACAAGACGGTCAAATCACTCGCGTCAGTGCTCGCACCGTGAGAAGAGTTGGTCCTGACGAGGCTAAGGAGGCGGGCGAAATAGCCCGTCTCCTTAGCTACGCAGTGATATTGCTGGCTTCGTTTGGATTGTTTTTCGCCGCGACCGACATACCGGTCTCACGATTTGAAAAACTCGGGTCAGGGGCGTTCCCACAGATTGTCTTTGCGGCCATCGCGTTTGTAGCGGCAATAGCCATTATTGACGCGTTACGCAAGATTCCTGGTCCGGCGTATGGTCGCTTTGTCGCCGTGACGGGCGCTTGGGTGCGCCGTCGCTACCTCGTGTTCATAATCCTCGGAACGCTTGCGCTGTATATTCTGGCGATACCCATCACTGGGTTCTCCTTTGCGAGTTTCGTGTTCGTCTTTGCGGTTCAGGTAATCCTGATGCCGCGCCGTACCAAGTCGGTTGTAATCGCCTTCATAATTGCGCTGATCTTTTCGTTCGGTCTTAACGGGCTGTTTGCCGAAGTCTTTACCGTCTTTCTGCCGCGCGGAGTTTTCTAGGATGGACGATTTTCTCATCGGTGCCGCGCAGATTTTTACCTTTGCGACGCTTGCCTACATGCTTGCAGGATCGGTTGCTGGGATATTAGCGGCCGCCATTCCGGGTTTTACCGTCACCATGGCGATCGTGCTGACGTTGCCGCTCACTTTTGCTATGGAGCCGTTGCAGGGCATCGCGGTCATGCTTTCAGTTTACGTTGGCGGCTACACCGGCGGGTTAATTTCCGCGGCGCTTTTGGGCATTCCGGGGACACCTTCGTCGGTTGCAACAACCTTTGATGCGTTTCCCATGGCACGTAACGGGGAACCGGGCCGCGCACTGTCCATCGGAGTTTGGGCCTCGTTCTTTGGAACGGTCATTTCGACCATCGTGTTGATTTTCGCTGCCCCGCCGCTTGCGCTTTTTGCCGTGCGGCTGGGCCCCTGGGAATATTTTTCGCTCATCGTTTTTGCCCTTACGATTGTCGGCAGCCTTGTTGGGAGCTCGGTCATTCGCGGGATGCTTGCGGGGCTCGTCGGGCTGGCAATTTCAACTGTTGGCACAGACCCGATGTTGGGCCGCCCTCGCTTTGATTTTGGCATCGAGATGCTACAGACCGGTTTTCCCTTTCTCGTTGTGCTCATCGGGATATTTGCGATTTCGCAGCTTGTCGCTGAGGTTGAAGATGCCAATAAGGTGCGCTCAGGCAATCCGCTGGTGACAGGAGCCATCGACTTTCAGACCTGGAAGGTTATGAAGGAAGTGCTGATGCGTCCGTTGAACCTTGTGCGGTCTGCCACCATCGGCGTACTTATTGGGGCGCTCCCGGGAGCGGGTGGATCGATCGCCAACCTGGTCGCCTATGATCAGGCCAAGCGTGCGTCAAAGCATCCCGAAAATTTTGGCAAGGGCGAGGCCGACGGCATTGTTGCTTCCGAGGCAGGAAACTCCGCGACCGCAGGAGGCGGGCTTATCCCGCTGATCGGGCTCGGGATTCCGGGCTCTGCGGTTGATGCGATTCTGATGGCATCGCTTATGGTCCATGGCATTTCCGTGGGGCCGCGTCTGATTCTCGATAACGGCGATCTGGTTTACGGAATGTTCATCGCTATGGCGGTTTCGTCGCTGATGATGCTGGTCGTTGCGGTGTTCTCAATGCGGCTTTTTCTGCGAGTTACCGAAGTGCCAAAGTGGCTTATCGTACCGGTAGTGATGACTTGCTGCGTGGTGGGGACCTTTGCGCTTAACAATCGAGTAACAGATCTCTATTTATTGATTTTTATCGGCATCGTCGGCTATACCATGCGCGCGCTTGGATACCCGCTGGCACCGTTGGTGCTTGGCGTCATTCTTGGACCCATTGCCGAAACCAATCTGCGCCGCGCGCTGATGACCGATTCCGATCTGAGCCTGTTCCTCACCCGCCCGATCAGTTTGATTTTCCTGACCGCCGCCTTGCTCTCAATCGCCTGGGCGATTCGAAGCCATTTAAAAAACCGTAAGACAGCTGAAAGGTCCTCCGATGCACCTGCGTCATGATCCCGTCTACCCCTCGCGCCGTTCGCCCGTTCTCGCCGAGAACATCGTAGCGACCTCACAGCCGCTGGCCGCACAGGCCGGGCTTTTGATACTTCAACAAGGCGGCAATGCCGTCGATGCGGCCATCGCCACGGCCGCGACCCTGACCATCGTCGAGCCGACGGGCTGTGGTCTTGGCTCGGATGCTTTCTGTATTTTGTGGGATGGTAAAGAGCTTCACGGTCTCAATGCTTCGGGCTGCGCACCTGGGGCATGGACGCCCGAGCGATTTCCCCACGGCATGCCGCAGCATGGCTGGGATTCGGTCACGGTACCTGGAGTGGTAAGCGCATGGGTCGACCTGTCTGAACGATTTGGCAAGCTTGGGCTTGCGACCGTTTTGGCGCCGGCTATTCGCTATGCCGAACAAGGATTCATCGTGTCACCGGTAGTTGGCACCGCGTGGGCCAAGGGCGCCGAGGTTCTTAAGGATCAGCCGGGCTTTGCCGAGACCTTCATGCCCGGTGGCCGCGCGCCCAAACCAGGCGAACGATTCTGCAATCCCGGCGCTGCGCGGACACTGCGCGCCATCGCCGAAACCAATGGCCGAGCTTTTTACGAAGGCGAGATTGCCGAAGAGATTGCCGCTTTTGCCAAAGCAAATGGCGGTGCGATGACGGTGGCCGATCTTGCGAAGCATCGCAACGATTGGTGTGGCACGATCAGACAGAACTTTGACGAAACCGAGTTACACGAAATACCGCCTAACGGGCAGGGAATAGCCGCATTAATGGCGCTTGGTATGCTCCAACACACCGCTATTCGTGAGCATGGACCCGACGACCTTGCCGCCGTTCATCTTCAGATCGAAGCAATCAAACTCGCCTATCGCGATCTTCACACTTACGTCGCTGACCGTGATCACATGGGTGAGGTAGACGAAACCGCGCTGCTTGATCCCGCGTACCTCAAATCCCGCGCAGCCCTTATTGATTCGGACAAAGCACAGAATTTTGGCGCCGGCGCGCCCAAGTTGGGCGGCACAGTGCTTCTGAACGTTGGGGATGCTTCGGGCATGATGGTGAGCTTTATTCAATCGAATTACGCCGGGTTCGGCTCTGGCGTTGTGGTTCCGGGTACGGGTGTATCGATGCAGAATCGCGGTTCTGGTTTCACCACCGAACGCGGGCACCCCAATCAGGTTGCGCCGGGCAAGCGTCCTTTCCATACGATTATCCCGGGCTTTGCAATGAAGGATGGCAAACCGCTGATGGCCTTTGGCATGATGGGAGGTCCTATTCAGGCGCAGGGTCATGTGCAGCTTTTGCTGCGCACCCAGCTTTGGCAGCAGGATCCCCAGACCGCCGCCGATGCGCCGCGATGGCGGACGGTTGAAGGGCTTGAGATCGCCTGCGAGCCGACGATGCCAAAGACGCTTCTTGAAGGGCTGGCAAAGCTGGGCCATAAGATCAAGGTCGAAGCACCCGACAACGCCTTTGGCTTTGGCGGGGCACAGATTGTTCAGCGCTTTGCCGATGGCAGTTATGTCGCAGGCTCTGATCCGCGCAAGGATGGACAGGCGGGGGGTTTTTGATCCAGCCGACCTAGGGCGCTTGGCCTGTCTATCCGTTTTTTTCTGCTTAATCTCTTGCTCAGAGCCTTCTGACAACCTGCTGGGCTAAGGCCCAACAGGTCAGGTGCAACAAAACCTCAGGCCTGGCCGGAAGATCCCAGCATTCCGGCGCGCAGGCCCTCTTTTTTCAGGGAGCTGTTCACCGCATCTTCCGGACTGCCCGCCAGGTCGCGGAACATACCCATCGAGCCCAGCAGCGCAGACGACTCGTAAGGCACGAATACCCGCTCGCCGTCTTTGGCCATATTGGGCAACACCTTGATGTAGCTTTGCCCCAGCAAATAACCGATAACAGTTTGCTTGTTGTCTTCGCTGTCGCCGATGGCGCTCAGCACCAGGCGAATGGACTCCTGCTCGCCCTGGGCCCGCAGAATGGCGGATTCTTTGTCGCCCTGGGCGTTCAGGATGGCCGCTTCGCGCTGGCCTTGGGCCTTGGCGATGGCCGCGGTTTTTTCGCCCTCGGCCTCGGTCACCGTGGCCCGGCGCTTACGCTCGGCGGCCATCTGCAGGCGCATGGCCTCTTCAACTTCTTCGGGCATGCTGATGTCTTGCACTTCTACCCGAGTCAGTTTTACCCCCCATTTGGACGCAGGCTCTTCCATTTCGGCCTGAATGGCGTTGTTGACTTCGGCGCGGGATTCAAACAACTTATCCAGCTCCATTTTGCCCACCACAGAACGCAGGGTGGTTTTGGCCAGCACTTCTACCGCCTGGCTCATATTGGCGACCTCGTACACGGCGCGGCGCGGGTCGATAATCTGATAGTACAGGGCGCCGTTGATCGACACGGTGACGTTGTCGGTGGTGACCACCGGCTGACCGGGAAAATCCATCACGGTTTCGCGCCGGTCGATGCGGGTTTCATCGTTCATCACGGCCTGGTAATCCTGGCCGCTGCGCAAATAGCGGATCATAGTGATGGCGCGCGGCCGCTCGATGAACGGAATAATGATGTTCACGCCGCTTTCCAGAATTCGGTTAAAAGAGCCCAAACGCTCGATCACCATCACTTCAGACTGGCGCACAATCACTAAGCCTTTGGTGATGATGAAGATGCCGATGGCAACAACAATCAGACTGATAACCAGGCCGGGGGTTAGAAACTCTTCCATATTCACAGTTCCTTGGGGGTTGCAAGTTCAACAATGGCGGTGGCGCCATCGAAGTGGTCAAAAATAAGTGCGGTGCCTTCTGGCAGTTCGGTTTGTCCGCCCGATTGTACCCGCAGGCGATAGAAGTCACCGTTGACTTTTATGCCGGTGACGTTGTCAAAATCACGGCGTAAACTGCTGAATGGCTTTCCCTGATCCACGCCGGTGCCGGTCGTGCCGTAGGCGACGCCTTTAGGTGAGAAACGCGGCTTCATCCAGCGCACAACAACGGGTACCAGGATGCCCGAAAATAGACCCATTCCCACCAATTGCCATTCCAGGGAAAAGCCAGAAAACGCCAACACCGCCGTAAATGCAGCGGCAATCGCCAGGGCCAGCAGCACCATAACGCCCGATGTCAGCTCGGCCAGGCCCAGTAAGAGCGCAAGAATCAGCCAGAGATGTGTGATGCTCCAGTCCATAGTGAATTCCGTAGTGTGTGCGTTACGAGCGCAAACTCGAGAATTAGTTCCAATTGTACCCAAGTTGGGTGCCGCTGCCATGGAATGAATGGGGGTTCGCAGGACGCGCGTCGCCAAAACCCTGTATATTTCAGTAATGTCTGATTTGCCGAGGGTAAAACTGCGTTATGTGTGAACTGCTGGCGATGAGTGCCAACACCCCGACTGATCTGTGTTTCAGCTTCACCGGCCTGACCCGCCGCGGCGGCGACACCGGGCCCCACAAAGACGGCTGGGGCGTGGCTTTTTACGAAGGCAAGGGCGTAAGGGCGTTTCACGATGTTGACGCCAGTGCCAATTCCCGCATTGCCGAGGTGGTACAAACCCATCCCATTAGGAGCGAAGTGGCACTGTGTCATATTCGCCAAGCGAATGTGGGTGAAATTTGCCTGGCCAACACCCACCCGTTCATGCGCGAACTCTGGGGCCGTTACTGGGTCTTCGCTCACAATGGCCAGCTGTCGGATTTTAGCGCGAAGCCGAGATTCTATGAGGCCGTTGGCAGTACCGACAGTGAAGCCCTGTTCTGTGACTTACTGAACCATTTGCGCGATAACAGCGACCGCCACAGCCCCGAGCAGGATACGGTGGACCGGTTGGTTCAGCTGTCGGCGGCTTACGCCCGCCAAGGCGTGTTCAACCTTCTGCTCAGTAACGGCGATTGGTTGTTTACTTTCTGCACCACCAAAATGGCCAGCATTACCCGTCGCGCACCTTTTGGGCCGGCGCGCCTGAAAGACACCGACGTAACCATCGACTTTGCAGCCGAAACCACTCCCAATGACATCGTCAGCGTGGTGGTCACCGAGCCCCTGACTTCTGATGAACAGTGGGATGTGTATCAGCCCGGAGAGTGGCGTTTGTGGCGCAAGGGAGAAATCATTCAAAGCGGCGTGGTTGATCTGGCGGGGGTTGATCTGGCATCAACTCAGGTCCGTGTAGAATCATAATTGGGCCAGACATCAAGCGCTCATGCCAACTTAGAGCACTGTTGAGAGCGCCAGCTAGAGCACTGTCTGAAGCACTGTTTAAAGCACTATCGAGAACACTATGCAACAACCGGACACACACAGCAGGCTTTTTGGCTATCTGCTTTGGATCTTTGGCTTTTTGGGCGCGCACCGTTTTTATTACGGCAAGCCGATTACCGGCACCGTCTGGTTTCTCACATGTGGTCTATTTCTGGTGGGTTGGATCGTCGACCTTTTTCTGATTCCAAGGATGGACGAAGAAGCCGATTACCGCTTCGCCGAAGGCTCCGTCAGTTACAACATAAGCTGGTTACTGCTGACGTTTACCGGTTTGCTGGGTTTGCACCGGATGTACATGGGGAAATGGATAACCGGCATTCTTTACCTGCTGACCGGCGGCCTGTTTCTGGTGGGTGTTCTGTACGATTTTTGGACGCTGAACACTCAGATTTCAGAGCGCAATCGCGGCAGCCTGCGGCACTGACTGCCATCCTTCACCGGGCGGTCAGCATAGCCTTGGGTACCCGGTAGAGCAGCCCGCGGCTGGCACCGGTACCTTTCACCGTGCAGGTCTTGCGATTCACCCTGCTAACGATGCCCTGCCGCTGGCGCTGCCCTACGCCAAAATTCACACATTCACCTACCTGCCACTGACGCTGCGACACCTCGGCTTCGGCGTGGATTGGTGTGAACGGCTGCGCCGGCAGGCTCAGCCCGCGGTTGCTCGCCTGCTGCTGTAAAAATGCCCGGGTATCCTGAGCCGCTCCGCTGTGATGCAGCTGGTCCAGAGTGTTGTAAAAATGACGATTGTGCACCGAACCAAAGTGGCGCTGGCCTGCGACTTGCTGCAGCAAATGAGCAAACTCGTGGCAACAGGTATGGGCCAGAAGATTAAGCGGGCTTACCTCACCGTCAAAATAACCCCTTTTTCGAATTTCCCGCGCCGACAACCAGCCAACGGCGGTCTCCAGCTGATATTTGGCCAAAATCATGCGTTGCCCGTAGTTGATGACGTGCGTACGGCTGCGGGTGTCGTAACGGTGATAGGTAGCCTGCCCCGACCCCACACGGCACAGCAGTGACTTTGCCTTGCCTTGAGCATTAAGCCGGCCGGCAGCGGGCTGCCACAAAATTTCGTCGGTGGCCTGGCACATAAGTCGGCCAAGGTTTATGGCCTGGTGCTGTGAAACAGGTGTCGTCATTACGAGTGGCAACGCGTTGCGATGAATACACAGCAGGTTTTACAAGATTACGAGCGCAATGACCAGTTTGCTCGTGCTTTGCAGCGGCTGCGTGTTATTCGCTGCAGGGCACTAGCGACTGACAAAGCCGGATCAGACTTCGATCGGCGTGCGCCAGGCGCCAAAGCGTTGTACCTCAGAGGTGTGACTTTATTCAGGGCCGAGGTGAACTTGAACGGCTTGTGCACACGCCGGGCGGAGGGTCAGCCGGACTGAGGGTCGGTGGGTACGCTATCGTTGGCTCATGGTTTTTTGTTAAGTTCAAAAGATTCTCAGGGCGAAGAACTGCCCGCGTTCTGGACCAGTTATTGCGGCTCGGGCAAGTGGTTGCCGGCGTGCAGTGAGCAGCGCCGCCACGCGCCCAAAACCTGCGAATGTCATTTACCACCAAGCGCCTGCGGCAGCGGCCTGCCACAGCAGACGCAGAGCCAAGGCGGTCAGCAGCAGATTCAGCACTGAGCCAAAGTGCTGATCGTTGAACGCTTTTAACAGGCGCAGGCCAAGCCAGGTGCCGATAAAGCCGCAGCCAATCATTGCCACGATCAACACCAGCCAGTGGCTCAACATAAACCCGGTCAGTCCAAAAACAAGGGCTTTTGGTGCGTGTTGCAGAGCCATAGCGGCTGAAAACGTGGCGACGGTGCTAAGGCGATCGCGGTGAATCTGTTTGATAAACGCTGCGACCAGTGGCCCGCTGGCTCCCACAAACAGGCTGATAAAACTGGTAAACGCCGAGGCTATGACAATCCCTGGAGCGCCGATGGCGGCTTTTGGCAGCTTGGGTCCCCAACACAAAAACAGAACAAACAATGCAATGGTCAATTGCCAGATTTGAGTGGGTAAATCCACCAGCAACCATGCTCCGAGGCCGGCTCCAAGCACGACGCCGGGAGCAAAAGCGGCAATCACTTTCCAGTCAATATGGCGCCAGGTCAGTGCGGCCCGGCCACAGTTTGAACCCAGCTGCACCAGCCCGTGCACCGGGATAATGGCGGCTGGGGGCATCCAGCTGGCCATAACAACGATCAGTAACAGGCCGCCACCGGCGCCCAGACTGGTGCTGATCATCGAGCCGAGTACCGAGGCCAGTAACAGCAGCAGAGCGACACCTGTGGCCAAGCCATCCGGCAGCAGCGTTATGGCCATTGACAGAACTCGGAGTTTTTCAGCTCGCGGCTTTCACACAGGGCCTTTGTGGCCAGCTGCACGTCAGCCACGTAATACAGTGACGACAAACCCAAACGATCCCGCCCCAAGTTGTGAAAAATCATTCCGAACGCGATGTCCCCCGCTGAATAACGGGCCTGGTGGCGCGCAAAGTATTCCGCAGGCCGGCTCAGTAGTTCATCTTGCAGCAGGCTTTTCACTCGCCCTGCCCCGCCGTGGTAGGCTTGAATCAGCAACAAACTGAACAGTTCATCGCGTTTTTGCGCAGGCAATTCACCGAAGCGGTCGGCAAATGACGGGCGCAAATTACGCGCATTCTGATTGCTCAACTGCAGAGCGCAGTCTATTTGTGCCAGCCTGTGCCAGTAATTCTTCGGTGGAATACGGCAGTCCGACAGCGCTGCGGGCGACAACTGCATAATGCCGCGGGCGTTGGCCGTTGAGTGGGCTCGGGTTTGGCCGCCGCTCTCGATCAGTAATTGCCCGGCTAAATAGCGCGGTAACGCCGGCGGGAGTTCACTTAAACGTTTCTGTTCATTGCGTTTTTTGTACACGGCCATCAGTGTTTTGTGCAGTGACACTGAATGGCCCTGGCCGCCTACCTTGATGTCATCCCACGCGCCCCACAGGCGATCTTCCTCTTTTTGGCCAAGGTAGCGGGCAATAGAGCCGGGAAGATCCACGTGGGGTTGGTCGCAGGCCAGTGCAAACGGATACCCGGTCACATCCGCTGCGCCGGCGGCCCAGGCGCTGCTGCGTCCATCCTTGAACATGTCCTGGCGGATGCTGTTGAGCTGCTGTTGGTTGGCCTCGACGGTGTCAGTGTCTTCACTCCAGCCTAAAAACTGGCCGTGCATATCGTAAAAAATGTGGCGACTCTGGTGGGTGCAGTAGCTGGACTCGTTCAACACCCAGCTGCGAATAGCGAGCACGTTGCGATAAACGCCCTGGCTGGACCAATACGGAGCGGCGCGTACCACATCGGTCCAGGCGTCGACCTTGCCGGGGATGGCAGCGGCAGCGCCGGCAAACCATGACAGCGTTGTCAGAAGGGTCGCCAGTAACAGCCGGGTTATGGGGAAAAAGAGACGTTTCATAAAGGCGGCTTCGAACATTGAGTGTTTGAATATTGACCCGTTGGCCGGCCAGCGTTGTTACAGGTATGGATGTGAGCTCACAATAGCAAAAGTAATGCCTGTTGAAAGCAGATTCATTGTCTTACCGGGGCTTGTGATCCGCTGTTGTCGCCCTCACATTTACCTTTCCATGTTGTAACAGGCTATGCTGATAAAGAGGGAGCGCGTTTGTCCCTGTTTCATTCTGATGGCATCGAGGAGGCTAGAGCATTATGAACCAACCGATGGCAATCGAAGAACTGGTATCGGTCGCCCAGGCGGAAGCCATGGGAGAGTTAGATGCCCCGATGATGGCCATAGTACTGGCCAGCGAACACAGCTACGATTTACCCATTCAATCTCTGGAAACCGACGCCGACAAAGCCCGTTGGGGGCTGATTCTTCGCGCTGCCAGAGAACACGTAGAAGCTGACGCGGTAGCGGTGCTGTATCCGGCATGGACCACCATCCGCAACAAAAAGCCAGGGCCGGCGACCGATTCTGCTGCGGGCACAGATCTCACTGGCGAGAACGACATTGAGGTGGATGCGGGAGACGAGGCGGAGGGACCCATCGACACCTTATTTGTGCAACTGCACACCCGTGACCACATCTACTGGCGTGGTTTCGAGCAGATCCGTGACCCACGGCACCAGCGCATTATTGGTTTCCGTAAAATCAAAGCCCTGTCTACCGATTACCAGCGCGCTGAAGCGCCTTTGGTGGCAGCGTGGCTCAGTACTCTGTTCGATCCACTGCCTAACGAGGGCGAGGAAACCGCCACCGACCGCCAACTTTCAGATTTGCTGGAAGAACCAGAGGTAAGCGCCGCGCTCTACCCTCGTGAGTTGCGGGCTTTGCACTAAGCGCTGTTGTTTTAATGGAACGAGCGTTAACCGGCTCAGGCACAGAGTCTCAGCCGGTTTCTACCTAAGGTCTCGGGCAATTCCGATCGAGAGCTTCAGCCAGTTCTTGTCGAGAGTTTCAACCAGTTCTTGTCAAGAACCTCAGCCGGTTAATGCGGACTCGGGTTTGATCAGCGACTAGTCTATAATGGTCGCCTTTCAAATTTGCACCGACAAGACACTGACGCCCAAGGCGCAACAAGGCTGATCCGTGATCGTATTTGACCAGATAGAGAAATCCTACCCGGTAGGGGGCAAAGCCATACCTGCGCTGCACCCCACCAGTTTTGCTATTGAAACCGGCGAAGTGTTCGGCATTGTTGGCCATTCCGGCGCTGGTAAATCCACTTTGGTGCGGCTGATTAACCTGCTGGACCGCCCGACCGGCGGCCGCATCAAGATTGACGGCGAAGACGTTACCCACTATGACGCCTTCCAACTGCGCGCTTTCCGCCGCAACGCCGGGATGATTTTCCAACACTTCAACCTGCTGTCATCGAAGACGGTTAACGACAACATTGCTTTTCCCATGAAACTGGCCGGCGTCTACTCAAAAACCGAGATCCAGCAACGGGTTACGGAATTATTGGAGCGGGTCAGCTTGTCTGAACACGCCACCAAATTCCCATCCCAGCTCTCCGGCGGCCAAAAACAGCGAGTGGGCATAGCCCGAGCTCTGGCCTGCCGGCCCACCATTTTGCTGTGCGACGAAGCCACCAGCGCGCTGGACCCGCAAACGACCCAATCGGTGTTGAAACTGCTGGCCGACATTAACCGCGAGCTGGGTTTGACCATCGTGCTGATCACCCACGAAATGGACGTGGTGCGCCGAGTGTGTGACCGGGTTGCGGTGATGGACGCAGGCCGCGTGGTGGAAATGGGGCCGGTGAGCGAGGTGTTCCTGCACCCGCAACACCCCACCACCCGCGACTTTGTCTTCGAAAGTGAAAATATTGATAGCGTGGCACTGCAGCAAGATTTTAAAAAGGCCAAAGGTCGCATTCTGCGCCTGACCTTCAAAGGCGAGTCTACCTACGACCCGTTACTGGGCAGCGTGGCGCGCAAGTCCGGTGTCGATTTCAGCATCCTCTCCGGCCGCATTGACCACATCAAAGACACGCCCTACGGCCAGCTGACCTTGGCGTTGGTCGGCGGCGATCTGGCCGTCGCCATGGCAGCGTTGGAAGCCGCAGACGTGCACGTAGAGGTGATGAACTGATGGAAGCCCTGATGCAGGATCTACTGAGCAACGTAGACTGGGTAGAGGTCGGCGTTGCCAGCTGGGACACTCTGATTATGGTGGCCATGTCGCTGCTGTTCAGCGTGGTGATTGGTTTGCCCATCGGCGTGTTGCTGTTTTTGTTTGGTAAACGCCAGCTGTTGGAACAGCCCGTAGCCTACGCGGTGTTGTCGTTTGTAGTGAACGTATTGCGTTCGGTGCCGTTTATCATTCTGTTGATTGTGATGATTCCGTTCACCGTGATGATGATAGGCACCTCCCTGGGCGTTGCAGGCGCTATACCACCATTGGTTGCCGGCGGCGCACCCTTCTTTGCCCGCTTGGTAGAAACCTCATTGCGCGAAGTAGACCGCGGCATTATCGAAGCCACCCAAGCTATGGGTGCCAACGTCCGGCAAATCGTTTTCGGCGCCTTGTTGCCGGAAGCGCTCCCGGGCATCATCGCCGGCGTTACCGTCACCGCGATTACCCTGGTGTCCTACGCCGCCATGTCCGGTGTAATCGGCGGCGGCGGTTTGGGCGACCTGGCCATTCGTTTTGGTTATCAACGGTTCCAGACGGATGTCATGGTTATTACGGTGGCATTGCTGGTGATCTTCGTACAGCTGCTACAAATGCTGGGCGACCGTCTAGTGATACATTTCAGTCGTAAATAGCGGCGAATTAACCTTCAGATGGATCCAAGGAGAACACCGATGACCTTCAAAAAGACCCTGATTGCTCTGGCTGCAGCGGCCACTTTGTCTGCCGCTGTCAGCGCCGAAGAACTCAGTATTGCTGCCACTCCGGTCCCCCACGCGGAAATTCTGGAATTTGTGAAACCGATGCTGGCCGAGCAGGGCGTAGAGTTAGACGTAAGAGTATTCACCGACTACATCCAGCCCAACGTTCAGGTTGATCAGAAGGCCATGGACGCCAACTTCTTCCAGCACCAGCCGTACCTGGACGAGTTTAACGCCGGTCGTGGCGCCAACTTGGTCACGGTTACCGGTGTTCACGTTGAGCCTTTCGGCGCGTACTCCAGCGACATCAAATCCTTGAACGAGCTGAAAGACGGCGGCGTGGTGGCTATCCCGAACGATCCGACCAACGGTGGCCGCGCTTTGTTGTTGTTGCAAAAAGCCGGACTGATCACCCTTAAAGAAGGTAGCAAGATTACTGCGACACCACGCGATATCGCCGATAACCCCAAGAATCTGGAGTTTAAGGAACTGGAAGCCGCTACTCTTCCGCGTATTCTAAACCAGGTAGACGTTGCTCTGATTAACACCAACTACGCGTTGGAAGCGGGCCTGAACCCAATTAAAGACGCGCTGATTATTGAAGGTTCGGACTCACCTTACGTCAATGTTTTGGTGGCACGCCCTGACAACAAAGACAGCGACGCGATGAAGAAACTGGCAGCTGCGCTGACATCTGAAGACGTGAAAGACTTTATTAACGAGAACTATCAGGGAGCGGTTGTTCCCGCTTTCTAACAACGCAGGCATTGTGATGTGTTGTTGATACAAAAAAGCCGGGTTGCTGACGCAGCCCGGCTTTTTTGTATCTTTGGGAGTGCAAACAGCGCGATCAGTCGATTCGCCTCGTGCGGCACACGACACTGATCCCCAGCCGCAGTGGCGGCTGTATCATAGGCCTGCCGCTTTTTCTTTCTCAAAATGCTCTTTGGTCAGTCTGAACACCACTGGGCTGAGCAGCGCCAGGGCAATCAGATTGGGCAGTGCCATCATGGCATTCAACGTGTCTGCCACCAGCCAGATCAGGCCCAGGTTGACGCTTGCGCCAACGGGGATAGCGAGAACCCAGGCAATCCGGTAAGGCACTATAGCCTTTACGCCGAACAGGAATTCGACGCAGCGCTCACCGTAGAACGACCAGCCAAGAAGAGTCGTAAAGGCAAAAACAGCCAAGGCTATGGCCACTACATAGCCACCAACGCCCGGAAGCGCCTGGGAAAACGCCATGGAGGTAAGTGCTGCGCCAGATTCGCCGGATGTCCACACACCAGAAGTGATGATGACCAGACCGGTGATCGTACAAATAATGATGGTGTCAATAAAGGTGCCCAACATGGCGACCATACCCTGATTGACCGGATTCTTGGTTTGAGCTGCCGCATGAGCGATAGGCGCAGAACCCAAACCGGCTTCGTTGGAAAAGACACCTCTGGCAACGCCGAAGCGGATGGCTGCCCAGACTGCCGCACCGGCAAAGCCACCTTCTGCGGCGATGGGGCTGAACGCATGCTCGAAGATCAGCCCAAATGCGGCAGGAATATCGGCGAAATTAATGGCCAGTACAACCAACCCGGCCATCAGATACGACACCGCCATTATAGGAACGAGCGCACTGGCTACCTGCCCGATGCGGCGAATACCGCCAATCAGAACCATACCCACCAGAACCATCAGGATGACGCCGCTGATCCAGTGGGGTAGGCCGAATGTGGCTTCCATAACGTCTGCAACCGAGTTGGCCTGCACAGTATTGCCGATGCCGAAACCGGCAATCGCGGCGAAAATGGCAAACAGCACGCCCATCCAGGCCCACTTTTTGCCAAGCCCGTTACGAATGTAATACATGGGCCCGCCGACATAAGAACCACGTTCATCGACCTCGCGGAAGCGCACTGCGAGCACCGCTTCGGAGTACTTGGTTGCCATGCCCACCAGGGCTGTCAGCCACATCCAGAACAGGGCCCCCGGGCCGCCGAGGAAAACCGCGGTCGCAACGCCGGCGATGTTACCGGTTCCAACGGTGGCTGAAAGGGCGGTCATCAGAGCCTGAAACGGCGGAATTTCACCGTCTGACTCCGCACCTGCGGCGCTGCGACCGTTCCACATCAGGCGGAAACCCGCACCGAGCTTGAATATGGGCATCAGCTTCAGGCCGAGACTTAAAAATAGCCCCACACCAAGAATGAGTATCAACATGGGGGGTCCCCAGACCAGCCCGTTGATTGCACTGAATACGTTTTCGATAGCGTCCATAAGAGTCCTTTTATGTGCCACGGTTCGATGTGTATGTGCCATGGTTCGATGTTTTTATTTCACCCACAAGGGGTATAATCCGTTGAGCCTACTCAATTATTGGCCTGTGTAAACCGGCACTTGGTGAAAGCTGAAGAATTTGGCAAATAGTGCTTATATTTGCAGCACAGGGTTAAGGTTTGGCCAATGCCGGCCGGGTCAAACAAACGTGTGAGGAATTGCCCATGTGTGCGCTCAGAGTTGCCGACGTTATGTCCAATCACATTGCGCCCATCCGCTGCGGGACACCCCTGACCAAAGTGGTCAAGGCGCTGCTGGAGAATCATATTTCCGGGCTGCCGGTGGTCGATGCGAGTCGGCGTTTGCTTGGCTTTGTGTCTGAACAGGATTGTATCCATGCGCTGCTGGTGAGCAATTATCACTGTGAGGGCGACCCAATCGTGGACGATGTTATGTTCCGTGAGCCCTTATCAATGTCACCTGGCACGTCGATTGTTGACCTTGCCCAGCAACTTGGCGCTGGCAAGCCGAAAGTGTATCCGGTTGTTGATCACGGCAAACTGATAGGCATAGTCACCCGCAGCGCTATTTTGGAACACCTTGTTAAAGCAGGCTGCAGCGTGGGTACACCCAGGTTTGCTAACTCCGATGACTGAGGGTTAGTCTTGGTCAAACACATTACTGCCGAGGACACCATGGAACTGCTTTCAACCAACGCCAGCTTTGGCGGCGAGCACCGCCGTTATCGCCACACCGCCGCCACGCTGGAATGCCAAATGGAATTTGCCGTCTTCCTGCCGCCACAGGCGCTGGCAGAGCCGGGCCGTAAAGTGCCCGTGTTGTACTGGCTGTCGGGCCTGACCTGTAGTGATGAAAACTTCATGCAAAAAGCCGGTGCACAAAAACTGGCCGCTGAGCTTGGCCTGGCAATTGTGTGCCCGGATACCAGCCCGCGGGGTGTCAATTTGCCCGGAGAAGACGACAGCTACGACTTCGGCAGCGGTGCAGGTTTCTATGTGAATGCCACGGAGCAGCCTTGGGCGTCGCACTACCGCATGTATGATTACGTAGTGAAGGAGTTGCCCCGGTTGGTGGAAAGCGGGTTGCCCGTCAGCGCTGAAAAATCCATCAGCGGCCATTCCATGGGCGGTCACGGAGCGTTGATATGCGCGCTTAAGAACCCGGGGCTTTACCGGTCGGTATCGGCGTTTGCCCCCGTTGCTCACCCGCTGGAGTGCCCCTGGGGCCAGAAAGCCTTCACCGGCTATCTGGGTAACAATCAGGAGAAGTGGAAACAGTGGGACGCCACTCTGCTGATTGCGGACGCTCAGGAGCGCCTACCGTTACTGATTGATCAAGGCACTGCGGATCAGTTTTTAGCAGCGCAGCTGAATCCGGAGGCGCTGGTGCAGGCCTGTCACAGCGCTAACCATCCGGTAACTCTGCGCATGCAGTCCGGCTACGATCACAGTTATTTTTTTATCGCGTCTTTTATCGACGACCACCTGCACCATCACGCAGAAGCTTTGGGCTTGGCCCAGCCCCAGTGATAGCCAAACAGGCGCCAGCCCATTAGCACACTGGCGGAAATCAGCCCGCCGGTGAGCCCTGCCCAAAAACCCGCAGCGCCCATTGCCGGCACCAGAACGCTGGTAAACGCCAGCGTGTAGCCCAGCGGCATACCCACCACCCAGAATGAAAAAAGCATGATGATCATCGGAACGCGGGTGTCTTTATAGCCTCGCAGGCCGCTGATGCAGGTAACCTGAATAACGTCCGCCACCTGAAAGAACGCGGCGTACATCAACAGAGTAGCGCTGACCGTCTGCACCTCGGGGTCGCTGGAATAAAGCGCGGCAATGGGCACGCGGAATGCAAACAGGACAATCGCAAACAGCAGCGAAATAAAGGTGGCTAGAATAATTGAGCTGCGTGACAGCAGGCGCGCAGATTCTGGCGAGCCCGCGCCTACCAGAAAACTCACTCGCAGGGTGATGGCCATGCCCAGGCTCAGTGGCAACATAAACAACAAAGACACTACGTTTAACGCAATCTGGTGCCCGGCTACCACCACTGGTCCTAACGGCGCTAAAAACAGTGCGATCACTGAAAACAGGCTGGCTTCAACAAAAATGGTAGAGCCAATGGGCAAACCCAGCCGCAGCACATGGTTCAGTACCCGCGGATTGGGGCGGGCGATATAGGCCAACAGACGAAAATTCTGATACACCCGGCTCCGATTCAAGTAAAGCAGCAGCCCAATTGCCGCGATACCGTTAGACAGTGACGTGGCCCAGCCGCAGCCGACACCCCCCATAGCGGGAATGCCCAAACCGCCATAAATGAACAAATAGTTCAGCGGCAGATTGAACAAGGTGCTGATCAGTGAAAACACCATAATCACTCGGGTATGGCCCAAACCATCGGTCAGCCCGCGTAGCGCAGTGATTATCAGCAGCGCCGGAATGCCCCAGGCGAAGGCGTCCAAGTAGCCTTGGGCAATGCCGGCGGTGGCGGTTTCCAGTTTCAGCAGGGTCAGCACAGGACGCACATTGGTTAGCAAAACAATCATGATCACGGCCGCCGCTGCCGCAATGTACAGCCCTTGCCAGACCGTTGGCATAATCCGCCGCAGTTCGTTGGCGCCTTTATAGCCGGAAATGATGGGCTGCTGGGCGCTTAGAACGCCCCAGAAAAATAGAAACAGTGGCATCCATAAGCTGGAACCAATACCCACGGCGGCCAGATCCTGGGCGCTGGCGTGGCCAGCCATAACGGTGTCAATCACGCCGTTTGCCATCTGCGCAATCTGCGCCACCAGAATAGGTCCGCCCAGTATCGCCAGGGTTTTCCATTCCAGCAGTACCCGCGTGGCGAAAGGTTGGCGGGCAGCGGGCAGTGGCTGGTGCAGTTCATCCATAACAAGTGTCCGAAACACGGTCGAATTCGGTGGCGGCTCTGAATGACCAGTCAGAGGCCGTCTATCGGGAAGCGGATGCTACCGGATATGGGTGCTCAGGGGCACTGTGCATTGTCCGCATAGAGTTTTTTCGAGTCCTGTAATTGATCGCAAAAGCGGGTAAAGTGTTGCCTTTCATTTTTACGGGTGTCACCGGCATGGGCTTTCTGATATGTGTTACTGTTCTTTGGGCATTTTCGTTCAGTTTAATTGGCGAATTCCTGGCGGGTAGGGTAGACAGCTACTTTGCCGTTCTTACCCGGGTGTTACTGGCGGCGCTGGTATTTTTACCGCTTACCCGCTGGCGCGGTGTGCCCGCTGGGCTGAAAAAAGGCATTCTGGTCAGCGGCATGCTGCAGTTTGGCGTTACCTACGTGTGCCTGTATCAAGCTTTTAGCTATCTGTCGGTGCCAGAAGTGCTGCTGTTTACCATCTTTACTCCTCTGTATGTGACTCTGGTGGACGACGCCTTGAACCGGCGCTTTTCCCCGGCGGGACTGGTGGCGGCCGCAGTGGCTACCTTGGGCGCCGGTGTCATTCGCTATGACGGCCTGAGTGAAGATTTCATCACCGGCTTTTTATTGCTGCAGGTGGCCAATATCACCTTTGCTGCGGGCCAGGTCGGTTACAAACACGTGATGGCACGCTATCCCTTGCCCATTCCACCTTGGCGCACCTTTGGTTATTTTTTCTTTGGCGCTTTGATTATCGCGCTGCCGTCGTTTTTGATGTTTGGCAACGCGGACAATCTGCCCGCTACGCCCACGCAGTGGGGTATTCTGGCTTGGCTCGGGCTGGCGGCATCGGGCCTGGGTTTGTTTCTGTGGAACCGTGGCGCCTGCTACGTTGACGCCGGCACTCTGGCGGTGATGAACAACGTCCTGGTGCCTGCCGGCTTATTGGTGAATCTGCTGATTTGGAACCGCGACGCAGACATTCTGCGCCTGGCTGTGGGCGGCGCGATCATTCTGGCGTCTTTGGGGCTGAACTCGTGGTTGCGGGCCCGCTGGAGCGGGGCTGAAGGCAGAATATGAGCCATTGGCTGGCATCAGCTGGCCGGTGCTGGCGAAATTCCGCCCCAAGAGCATCAGCTTTAGCCTGACCCGGGACGATCTTTTTTAAATTCATTCCTCAGCCCAAAGCACAGGACAAGAACATGACTCAGTCGAAAACGACCCCGGGCAGCAATATAAGTTTGTCCCGCGGACTCTGGTCTTCCCGTTTCGCCTTTATTCTGGCGGCAACCGGTTCTGCCGTTGGCCTCGGCAATATTTGGAAATTCCCCTATGTGACCGGAGAGAACGGCGGTGGTGCCTTTGTACTGGTGTACCTGGTGTGCATCGCTGTTATTGGCGTGCCCATCATGATGGCGGAAGTGTTTATTGGCCGCAACGGCCGTCACAACCCCATCACCAGTATGCGTCTAGTGGCCGAGCGTAATCTGAAATCGCCAGCCTGGCGCATTTCGGCAATAATCGGCATGATCGCGGCGTTCGCCATTCTGTCGTTTTATTCGGTGATTGGTGGCTGGGCGGCGTCTTACGTTGGCCATGCGGCTATGGGCGACTTCACCGGCGGCACTGCGGAATCCATTGGTGACCTGTTCGGCGGCCTGCTGGCCAGCCCTGTACAGTTGCTGGCTTGGCACACTGTGTTTATGGCATTGGTGATACTGGTGGTGTCTCAGGGCTTAAAAGGTGGCCTGGAGCGCGCCGTGACCATTCTAATGCCGACACTGTTTCTGCTGTTGCTGGTGGCGGTGGGTTATGCCACAACGACCGGCCATTTTGGCGAAGCCGTCAGTTTTCTGTTCACGCCAGACTTTTCCAAGCTGACTATTGAAGGCGTGCTGATTGCCTTGGGTCACGCGTTCTTTACCCTCAGTCTTGGTATGGCCATTATGATGGCCTACGGTTCCTACCTCGGTAACGATGTTCCGGTGGGCCGCACTATGGTTACCGTAGCCTTGATGGACACCGTGGTCGCTCTGCTGGCTGGCCTCGCCATCTTTCCGGTGGTCTTCGCTAATGGCCTGGAACCCAGCGCCGGCCCCGGGCTGATTTTCCAAACTTTGCCGCTGGCGTTCGGCAATATGCCGATGGGTGGCTTATTTGGCACATTGTTCTTTGTGCTACTGCTGTTTGCTGCCTGGACCTCAGGCATCTCGCTGCTGGAGCCGGTGGTGGAGTGGGCGGAAGAAAACACCAATATGAACCGCACCGGCAGCGCCCTTGTGGTGGGCATACTGTGTTGGCTGCTGGGTATTGCCTCGATTTTGTCGCTGAACGTATGGTCAGATGTGGCTCCGCTGGGTATGTTTGCGGCGTTTGAAGGCAAGACCATTTTCGACTTGCTGGACTACTTCACCGCCAACGTCCTGCTGCCGCTGTCGGGTTTGCTAACCGCCATCTTTGTGGGTTGGTTTGTGGCGAAAGAGTCGCTGAAAGCAGACTTGAACTTGCACGGTGCTACGTTTGCGCTGTGGTTGAATCTGCTGCGCTATGTAACGCCAGTGGCGGTGATTATTGTGTTTTTATACAACCTGCTGGGCTAGCGGCACGCGCTGAGCGCTCGCAAAACTTCGCGTAAAACGTGTCAAACCCGGTAGTTGAAAAGCTTTACCGGGTTTTGGCGCTGGAAATGAGCGCCGACGATTACTTGACCAAGCCTTTCAGCGTGGCCGAGCCGGGCGCCCTTATAAAAGCTCTGTTTCGTCGCGGCGGCGAGTATTTGCAAAAGATGCCGAGGTAGAACTGACCGCCCGCGAATTCGATCTGCTGTGGCACGTCGCCAGCCATCGCGGCCGTGTGTTCAGTCGCGCTCAGCCGTTGGGTTCAGTGGGGAGCCACAATCACCAGAGTGACGAGCACACGGTGAATACCCACATTGACCGCTGGCGGAGTAGAATTTTTATTTTGGCGGCTTTTGGCCGACGAAAAATAATCCACGCCGTTATAAATTCGTAACAATATAGAAACGTTTCGGTGATGCCTCAGGTCTAGGATGGTCATCGGACATTAATTTTTAGGAGCTTTTTTATGAATCGCAAACTACAAGCTGTGCTTGCTGCGGTGGTCATAGCGGCCGGCGGCGCGCTTTACGCAGCCCTTGCCTCCGCTGAAAAGAACGCCGTCGTAGGCAATTCCTACGCGCCCAACGACTCGAACTTGGCCGTGGCAACTGTGGCCGGTGGTTGTTTCTGGTGTGTGGAAGCCGGTTACGAAAAAATTCCTGGCGTGGTGGAGGCTGTTTCTGGCTACGCTGGTGGTGAAACTCCAAACCCGACCTATCGCTCGGTGTCTTCTGGCGGTACTGGCCATACGGAAGCCGTACAGGTGTATTATGACCCGCAACAGATTACTTACGAAGGGTTGTTGCAGGGCCTGTGGCGGATGATGGATCCGACGGATGATCAGGGCCAGTTTGTGGACCGTGGTACCCAGTATCGCCCGGCTATCTTCTACCATAACCAAGACCAAAAGCAGAAAGCGGAGGTGGCCAAAAAAGCCCTGCAGGAGTTGGGCGTGTACGACAACCCGGTGGTGATCGAGATAGTTCCGGCGGGCACTTTTTACCCGGCAGAAGACTATCATCAGGATTACTACAAAAAGAGTCCGGTGCGCTACAAGCTCTACACCTTCAACTCTGGCCGTTATCAGTTCATTGAAAGCGTGTATGGCGAAGACTACGAGCTGGACTTCAGCCAGTTCAAGCCGGCCGCCAATAACAGCGGCAACGCAGGCGCAGACCAGAACGCGGAACGAGTATTTGGTCTGAGCGCAGGGTTCAACCCGGAGGCTTTTGTAAAGCCGCAGCAGGACGAGTTGAAAAAGTTGCTTAGCAGCATTCAGTACAATGTGACTCAGGAAGACGGCACCGAGAGCCCGTTCAATAATGCCTACTGGGACAACAAAGAACCCGGGCTCTATGTAGACGTGGTATCCGGCGAGCCGCTGTTTTCTTCCCGTGACCAGTACAAGTCTGGCACCGGCTGGCCCAGCTTTACTCGCCCGCTGGACTCGGGCATGGTAAAAGAGCATGAAGATCGCGCGCTCTTTATGACTCGCGTTGAAATTCGCAGCAGCTATGCAGATTCCCACTTAGGGCACGTGTTTGATGACGGCCCGGCGCCTACCGGCAAGCGTTACTGCATGAATTCAGCGTCTATGCGTTTCATTCCGCTGGCGCTGATGGCCGACGCCGGCTATGGCGACTTTGTTGACGCGGTAGAATCCGCTAATTGAATTTTTAGCCTGACGTCACCGTCAAGCCTGACCCAAAAACGTGAACTTAAAGCCACAGATCGCTCGCCGGTGTCTGCGCACCAAAATGGTGGGCGATTTGTGCTTGTAGCAACTCTGCCGTGGCAATGGCGTCCATCAGAGCGTTGTGCGCGGCATAGTGGGGCAACCCATAACGTAAACGGCTGTCTGCCAGGCGAATAGAAAGCGGTTTTTTGCCCCGCCAGGTTTGCCAAAAAGTGGGTCGGCGGTCTGGGTACAGGTGTGCTTCTATGGCCATGGTATCCAGCAGCGGAAACTGAATGCCCTCCTGCAAACGGTGACGCAAAGCCACATCCAGAAACGGCCGTTCGATGTCGCGGTAATGCACCACCGGCAAGCGCCCCGCCAAGCACTCCAGTAGCTCCGGCAAAATGTCGATCAAATCCGGCGCCTGTTCCAGATCAGCGTGGGTAATACCGTGAATCGTCCGACGTCTGGCGCAAGGCAAGTTTGGGCTTCACCAGCCAGTGACGGGCTGCGCTGAGCCGTATGCCCTCCAAAGTAAACGGCACCAGGCCGACACTGATGATGGAATGTTCGGTGGCGCTCAAACCGGTGGTTTCAAAGTCTATCGCCACCATGGTCACCTGCGACAAAGGCGTACTCGCGTCGCAGCATCCGGCCTGGTAAAAAGTCTTCAATAGGGGGTTGTTAGTGGCCTCTGTCAGGGTCTGATAGCGGTCAGGCCAAGGCACATTGGCAAAGGGTTGGGATGGTGGCGTACCCATTTTTTCAAGAGACATTGCGTGCAATCTGAGCGTTGTAGCGATACTTCAGAAATTTCTGGGCGTCGCTGAGCACTTGAAAGGCGTCTTTCAGATGGTTCCGCTCGAAGGGTGAAAGGTCCTGCGGGCGTACGTTGTTGTCGGGCTCGCGCCCGGCTTCAATGGCCAGCGCCTGATGGCGAATACGCACAATGGCGATAAACTCCAAAGCGTCCCGTAGGTTACCAATGCCATCGTCCAGAATCAGGCGGGTTTTGCCGATGGCGTCCAGGCGCTCGAACGAATTCTGGGCCTTGGAGCCACAAGCCAAAGCGTGTATGCGAATAAGGTCTGACAGCGGCGCCGTGCCACGGCGTTTCAGATTGAAGGTCTTGCCGTGTTTGCCGTCTTCTTCCATCACGAAACTGCGGAAGAAGCCCAGAGGTGGCGTGCGATTCAGAGCATTGCGCGCCATCATTGCCAGAAAACGCTGGCTGTTTGAAGCCTTTTGCGCCACCAGAGTTTTTAGCTGTTCGGCAAAATTGGTTTCCCCGTAAAGACCGTCAAGATCAAAAAAGATATTGCTGTTCAGCAAGGTCCTGGCCTGGGGGTTATCAATCCAGTCGCTGAAGTAGGCTTTCCAGGCCCGCAGCGGCTGGCGCCAGCGCTCATTGGTGGCCATGATGTCGCCCGTGCAGTAGGCGTAGCCGCACTCAGCCAGGCCGTCGCTGACAAACTTTGCCAGCTCTAAAAAATAGACGTCGTGTTTCCCTGCCACAAAGCTGTCGTCCAAAATCATGGCGTTGTCTTGATCGGTCACCACCAGCTGTTCATCCCGCGCCATAGAGCCCAAGGCCATAAAGCAGTAGGGCACGGGCGGTGGTCCTAGCTTCTCCTCGCCCAGTTCCAACAGCCGTTGGGTGAAACTACGGCCAATCCCCGCCATGGCACTGCCAATCATGTGCGAGTTGGCGTCTTCATTCACCATGCGTACGAAGCTGTCGCGCACTTCCAGGCTGACTTTCTTCAGGCCTTTTACGCTGGTCTGGTGGTAAATGTTGCTGACCAGATACAGGCTGCTCTGGCTTTCATATTTCACGATGTCAGACAGCGCAATCACGCCGCGCACTTCGTGATCGTCCATTACCGGCAAATGGTGCACGTTATTGTGCAACATGGTCAGCATGGCTTCGAAAATATAGTGGCTGGCCGGTATGGTGATCAGCCCTTCGGTCATAATGTCGCTGATCGGTGTTTCTGACGGCAGAGCTTCCGTAAGTGCCCGAATACGTAAGTCGCGATCGGTGATAATGCCCTTCAGTCGCGCCTGGTCGCCTTCCCCGTCCATCAGCAGCAGCGCCGATACGCTGTTTTCGGTCATGATTCGAGCCGCTTCCTGCAGCCGCACGGTATAGGGTGCAGACACGGTTTCGCGTGAAATTAGCCGGCTTACCCGCGAAGTCATCAGCTGGTTGGATTTTTCACGCCGCGACACCGCAGAGCGCAACCGGCTGCGGTCCTCGATTTCCACGTAGTCCGCAAACCCCTCGTCCTGTTCGAACAGATAATGAAAGGTTTCTGCCGGAATACGGTAAATCAGACTGTCTTCAAGCACAGTAGCGGGAAAACGCACGTGTTTGTTCATCAGCAGGCCAAATTCGCCAAAGATTTCACCCTCACCAATTCGGTTGTACAGCTCGCCCGAGCGTCGGAAAATCTCCACCGCGCCGCTACGCACGTAGTACAGCGCCTTGCTGGGATCGTTGATGCGCAAAAGCTTGGTGCCGGCACGGGCATAAACGATCTCGATGGTTTCGGTAACACGGTTAACCAACGCCTCTGGCATCTCGTTAAACGGCGAATGCTGTAGAAGATGGTTACGAATGTCGATCAGTTCAGCCTGCATGCAGCCCCCAGAGTGGATTGAATAGTGCTTGACCAAAACTATAGCAGAAAGCACTGTTTGACCGTGGGTGATAACGTCTCAAGAAATGGTCTAACTTGATGGCTCAACCGCTTTTTGTCTCTCGACCGCCAGCCACAGATGCTTACAGAAGCGAAGCGAAACGCCTAGAAAGTTGCCGTACTCTGTGTAAATTTAGACGATTTTAAAAGAGTAAATGATTTTTTGGGCCACGAGGCAGGAGACAAACCACTCGTGGAGGCCGCCAGCAGATTAAAACGGCAGCGCGAAAAGCAGGTGCGTTAGATCGTTTAAGAACAGAATTTATCGAGGTCAGAGTTGTTAACCAAACTGCGTGGGCAATGGTTGCTGAGGGCCGGGGTTCTCCGTGCTTCAATTTGATGTTAAGTAGTAAAAATATCAAAAAGACATTTATAGTTGGTATTTTTCGTTTTTTCTGTCATTATTTTTTTAAAATTACTAAAAAATAGCGCAATAATCAATTTCCCAGGGTCGCTTGACAAACTGAGAGAATGAAATATGGTCCAACAGACTGACACCCGCTGTGACCTGATGATGTTCGGCGCTCTGGGTGATCTTGCCCAGCGCAAACTGTTCCCGGCATTGTATCAGCTGGAATGCGCACAGTTGCTGGACAGGGAAACCCGCATTCTGGCGCTGGCCCGGGACAAAATTGACACCGAGGGTGCCCGCAAACAGTTGGCGTTGCGAATCCGCCAGCACGTCCGTAAGCATGAGCTTGACGAGGAGATTCTGGAGCGATTTCTCAGGCGGGTGGATTATCTTTGTTTCGACTTCAGTGATGAGACCGGCTATGCATCCCTGAACGAGTGGCGCCAGCAAGGAGCCGGCGAGCTGATCGTGTACATGGCTACGCCACCGTCTCTTTATGGCATGATCGCCCGCTATCTGAACGCCGGCGGCGGCTGCAACGAGTCGACCCGAGTGGTGGTGGAAAAGCCCATTGGTCACGACCTGGAATCCTCCAGAGTAATCAATGACCAGCTGGCGGAAGTATTCAACGAAAACCAGTTGTTCCGTATTGACCACTACCTCGGCAAAGAGACGGTGCAAAACCTGATTGCCTTGCGCTTCGCCAACAATTTATTTGCGACCCAGTGGAATCAGAACCATATCTCCCACGTCGAGATTACGGTGGCTGAAAGTGTCGGTATTGAAGGGCGTTGGGGGTATTTCGACAAAGCCGGGCAGATGCGTGACATGATCCAGAGCCACCTGCTGCAGCTGCTTTGTCTGATTGCTATGGACCCACCTTCTGACTTGTCCGCTGACAGTATTCGTGACGAGAAAGTAAAAGTGCTTAAGGCGCTCCGGCCTATTACCCCGGAATTGATGGAAACCCATTTGGTGCGGGGACAATACACCGCGGGCACGAGCGCTGGTAAGCCGGTTCCCGGCTATCTGGAAGAAGACGATGCGGCCAAGGGCAGCGCGGCCGAAACCTTTGTTGCGCTGAAGGCAGAAATACACAACTGGCGCTGGTCCGGCGTTCCTTTTTATATCCGTACCGGCAAGCGCTTACCGGAAAAGCTGTCGCAGATTATTATCCACTTCAAGCCAGCGCCGCATTACATCTTTGACCCGGATCAGAAATATCTGGCCAACAACAAGCTCATTATTCGTTTGCAGCCCGATGAAGGCATGTCGCTGCAGATTCTCACCAAAGACCAGGGGCTCGATAAAGGCATGCGCTTACGTCAGGGGCCGCTTGAGCTGACGTTCTCGGAAGCCTTCAATGCCCAACGCATACCCGATGCTTATGAGCGCTTGCTGTGGGAGATCATGAAAGGCAACCAGTACCTGTTTGTGCGACGTGACGAGGTTGAACACGCCTGGCGCTGGGTCGATCAGATTATCTCGAATTGGGAAGATCATGCGGCGTCACCGAAGCGATACGCATCCGGAACCTGGGGCCCCGTTGCCTCTATTGCGATGATTACCCGTGATGGCAGAGGCTGGTATGAAGATGTCTGATGTCTCGTCGGTATTCTGGAAGTTTAAAAGCCGCTGAGCTCTGCACCGTTATATTCAATGCAAGAGAAAGCCCCTATGTCGCAGCTATCCATGCATCATCGTCACCAGATTCAAGCCATGCTTGCAGCCTGCCCGTTGGTGCCTGTCATCACTATTCATCACCCCGACCATGCAGTACCGCTTGGAAAAGCATTGGTGGCGGGTGGTATACGCCTTCTTGAAGTCACACTGCGCACGGAACACGGCCTCAACGCGATTCGGCAACTGCGCAAGGCGTTGCCGGACGTCTGGGTAGGTGCTGGCACCGTTACTCAGGTTGGCCAGTACCAAGAGGCGGAAGCCGCAGGCGCACAGTTTGTCATTACCCCGGGGGTAACGGAGCAGCTCCTTGCGTATGGGCTGAAGGCTCAGGCATCCCTGCTACCAGGCATCTCAACCGTCTCTGAACTGATGATGGGCTACGCCATGGGGTACCGGGAATTCAAACTCTTTCCGGCGGAGATTGTCGGTGGCATCAAGGCATTGCAGGCATTTTCCGGACCCTTTGCGGATGTGACGTTTTGTCCGACCGGCGGCATTCGCCGCGAAACTGCAAAAGAGTATCTGGCTTTGGCTAACGTGGCGGCGGTCGGCGGTACCTGGTTAACGCCGAAAGACCGGATCGAGGCCGGAGACTGGTGTGCTATTACCGACCTTGTGGCGGGAAGTCTGAACGATATAACCTGATTTTGCTGCCAGCAACGCCACAACACGCTGCTGGCAACCGATTGTCGAATCCCCCTGCTTTTACAAAACGAATAACGGTTGGAGAAAATCTATGCACGCAACAGTGAATAAGGTGACCCGGCGCATCATTGAACGCAGCCGCAGCACGCGAGACGACTACCTCAACCGAATGAACATCCTGAAGGCGTCATCGCCTCAGCGCGGTACGCTGTCTTGCAGCAACCTGGTCCATGGCTTTGCGGCCTGTAGCAGTGGTGACAAGAACACCCTCAAGCTAATGAACAAGGCCAATGTGGCCATTGTGTCGGCCTACAACGATATGTTGTCGGCTCATCAGCCTTATCAGCGCTTTCCGGATCTGATTCGTCAGGCGGCCCACGGTATGGGTTCCGTTGCCCAGTTTGCCGGGGGAACGCCGGCGATGTGCGACGGGGTGACTCAGGGCCAGCCCGGCATGGAACTCAGCCTGTTTTCCCGGGATGTGATTGCCATGAGCACGGCGGTCGCCTTGAGCCACAACATGTTTGATGCCACTGTTTTATTGGGCATCTGTGACAAGATCGTGCCGGGGCTATTGCTTGGTTCGCTCAGTTTTGGTTATCTGCCGACCATACTGATACCGGCAGGCCCCATGCCGTCAGGCTTGCCTAACAAGGAAAAACAGCGCATTCGCCAGTTGTACGCCGAGGGCAAGGTGGGTAAAGATGAGCTGCTTGAAGCGGAAAGCAAGTCCTACCACAGTCCGGGCACCTGCACGTTTTACGGTACCGCGAACAGTAACCAGTTGCTGGTTGAGGTGATGGGGTTGCATCTGCCGGGCGCGGCGTTTATCAATCCCAACACACCGTTGCGGGACGAGCTGACGCGGGCCGCCACTGAGCAGGTTGTGAAGCTGTCGAAGCCTAACGGGGGCACGCTGGGGCTGGCCGATATGGTGGACGAGAAGAGCATCGTGAACGCCCTGGTGGCGTTGCTGGTCACCGGTGGTTCCACCAACCACACAATTCACTGGGTCGCCATTGCACGGGCGGCCGGCATCATTATTGACTGGAATGACTACGCGGAGCTGTCGTCAGTGGTGCCATCGATGACGCGTATTTATCCCAACGGTGAGGAAGACATCAACGCCTTTCATGACGCCGGCGGTACGCCATTTTTGATTCGCGAGCTGTTGTCCGAGGGGTATCTTCACGAGGATGTCGAAACGGTTGTCGGTCGGGGGCTTGAGCAATACACCCGCATGCCATCTATGCAGGATGACACGCTGATATGGTCGCCGGCGGCGGCCCAAACCCAGGCCCCGGCCGTACTGAGCAGCGCTGCGAAACCTTTCGCTCCCGACGGCGGCATGAAAGTGCTGGACGGTAATCTTGGCAGGGGCGTGATCAAGGTGTCGGCGGTGAAAAAAGAGCATCACAGAGTGGAAGCGCCAGCGGTTATTTTTGATCATCAGAATGACCTGAAAGTAGCCTTTGACGCGGGTGAGCTGGATAAGGATTGCGTGGTTGTGGTGCGATTCCAGGGGCCGAAAGCCAATGGCATGCCAGAGTTGCACAAATTAACCCCTTATTTGGGCGTGTTGCAGGATCGCGGGTTTCGTGTCGCGTTGGTAACGGATGGCCGCATGTCCGGTGCCTCCGGCAAGGTACCGGCTGCGATTCACGTATACCCGGAAGCCGCCAAGGGTGGTCCGCTGTCGAAAATCCGTAATGGGGACATCATCTGTGTCGATGCAGACGCCGGGAAGCTGGCCGTTGCGCTCACGGATGAAGAGCTGGGTCAGCGGGCACCGGTCACGGTGGATCTGAGTGCGTCCCACACCGGTTTGGGGCGTGAGATGTTTGGATGGATGCGCCGGGCCACCAGCAGCCCGGAGGAAGGCTCAAGCTTTTTCTGGAATCACGATGCGTAACTGCAGCGCGGTCTGGCCCCCTTTACTGTGATGTCTTGTAACAACCTGCCGGAGAACGGCCAGGTTGCGCGCGTAGCCCTTGAGTCGCTGCAAGGTGCCTGAAGAGAACTTAAGGAAAAGATATCATGAATGCACTCGATCAATCCGTGTCCTGGTCCAAGCTCAGACAGCTCGCCGTCGAGACCCGGAGCGACCGGATCGCCGACTACTTTAAAGCCGATCCGGCGCGCTTCGACAAGATGAGCCTGCGGTTTGGTGAGCTGTTTCTGGACTATTCTAAAAACAGGGTATCGACATCGGTTATGGACGCACTGTTTCAGTTGGCCAAACATTCGCCGCTGCAGCAGCGCCGCGCCCAGATGTTTTCCGGGGACATTATTAACGTCACTGAAAATCGTCCGGTTTTGCACACCGCACTGCGATACCGCGGCAACGAGCCGATTGTTGTTAATGGCCACGACGTGATGCCGGATATCCAGGCCGGCCTTGAGAAACTCAAGAATTTCAGTGGTCGGGTTAGGGACGGACAATGGTTGGGGTATACCGGAAAGCGGATACGCAGCGTCGTTAACATCGGTATTGGCGGCTCGGACTTAGGGCCGAGTATGGTGTGTCGCGCATTGCTCAACTATAAGCACCCCGATCTCAACGTTCACTTCATCTCAAACGTTGACGGGCAACACATCAAGAAAGTGCTGAAAGGTCTGGACCCGGAAACCACATTGTTTATCGTGTCGACCAAGACCTTCTCCACTCAGGAAACCCTGCTGAACGCCAACAGCGCCAAGCGCTGGTTTTTGGAGAAAACCAACGGCACTGATGCAGAGATGACTCAGCATTTTGTTGCGGTTTCGACCAACCAAACAGCCGCTGTGGAGTTTGGTATCCACCCGGATTGCATCTTCGAATTCTGGGCCTGGGTTGGTGGGCGTTACTCGCTCTGGTCCAGCATTGGCTTGCCAATCGCCCTGAATATCGGGTTTGACGCCTTTATTGAGCTTCTTGAGGGCGCTTATGAAATGGACCAGCACTTTCTCGAAGCACCGTTAGACGCGAACATGCCTGTGCTTATGGCTCTGATTGGCATCTGGAACATCAACTTTCTGGGGGCCGAGACCCAGGCCGTGATCCCCTACGATCAGGCGCTGCACCAATTCCCCGCTTTTTTGCAGCAGCTGGATATGGAGAGCAATGGCAAGTCGGTGGATATCGACGGCAACCCGGTCAGCTATGCCACAGGCCCCATTGTGTGGGGCCAGACGGGCTCCAACGGGCAACATGCCTTTTTCCAGCTGCTTCATCAGGGAACCCGGTTTGTTCCAATTGATTTTATTGCCTCGCTGAAAGCGGATGCCGAAGCAAAAGATCATCACTTCGCGCTGCTGACCAATATGCTGGCCCAGGCGAACGCCTTTATGAATGGTGATGGCCAGAGCAACCAGCAGGATTACGCCAGCTGCCCGGGTAATCGGCCGAGCAATGTGTTGTTGTTGGATGAGTTGAGCCCTCGCAATCTGGGGGCTCTGATTGCACTTTATGAGCACAAAGTTTTTGTGCAGGGCGTCATCTGGAACATTAATTCGTTCGATCAGTGGGGCGTCCAGCTTGGTAAGCGCCTGGCCACCGACATCAGCCGTCATATTGAGCAAAAGAGCACCGAGTACGACGCCTCAACTCAGGGCTTGATGGAGATTGTGAAACAGCATCTGGCCGCAAGCGGAACCACGTCCGGCAGAGCGACCAACCAGGGAGACCAGTCATGATGAAGGTCATTTCGTTCGGCGAAGCGCTGGTGGACATGCTCTCCAACAAACTAGGCGCCGGCAGCGACGTTGATCAATTCGGGCAGGAACACGAACGCTTCACCAAGTTTCCCGGCGGCGCGCCCGCCAACGTGGCGGCGGCAGTAGCCAAACTTGGCGGCCGTAGCTACTTTGTGGGCAAAGTCGGTGCCGATATGTTCGGTGACTTTCTGAAGAGGTCACTGGAGCAAATGCGGGTTCACACCGACTATTTGTTACAGACCAAAGAGGCGAAAACGGCGTTGGCTTTCGTGTCACTGGATAATGATGGTGAACGCAGTTTTGAGTTCTACCGGGCACCCTCGGCTGATTTGTTCTTTCGTTCCCACGAGTTTCAATCGGCGTGGTTTGATGAGCCCGGCATATTTCATTTCTGCTCTAATACGCTGACTGAACCGGGCATTCTTCAGGCCACGCAGGCGGGGCTGGAAAAAGCACGAGCGGCCGGATGGCTTATCAGTTTCGACATGAACCTACGGCTAAATCTCTGGCCGAGCGGAACGGATCCTTTCGCGCCCATCTGGGCCTGTGTTGAACAAGCAGATCTTGTTAAGCTGTCAGCAGAAGAACTCACTTTTCTGTGTCGGCATGAGGACGAGGCTCAGGTGCTTCAAAGAATAATGGCCGCTGGCGCGGCTTTAATTTTGGTTACGGATGGCGGCAAACCGTTACGGTACTACACCGCACACCATGACGGCACGGTTCAGCCCCCCAGTGTGAAGGTGGTCGATAGCACCGCCGCGGGTGATGCCTTTGTTGGAGGTTTGCTCTATCGGCTGTCTGAGCTGGATATTTCGGTGGCAGGCCTGACCGAATTAAGCGCCGAGAAAGATACACTGGAAGTGGTGCTTAAGTTTGCCAGCGCCTGTGGCGCCCATGCGGTCACTCACGCAGGGGCCTTCACCTCACTGCCCAACCTGCAGGATGTTGGAAACCTGGAAAACCATCGCGAAACCGGGCTAGGATAGGTGGCCATCACTTCGTCAGCGGTGCTGGATGGTGAAAGTCATGACATGACAACACGGGTCTCAAAATAGACACTTTCACACACCCCAATGCGCCCGGCATCAGCTTCAAACACCGCTTATTTGACGATTTCCGCATCTTCTATGGGAACAAAAAAGGCGAGCTTATACATGCTGTATCTCCCTGTAATCAATCCAAGATGGAACATCGTACTCTGGGTATTTTAGCGGATAGATGACTATTAGTCGCGAGCTTGGCTTTGTATGATGATGCTTTAACACCTGTTAGATGAGCCGCCGTATGGACAAATTTAAGGTAAAGCTGGATCAGGCGGCCAGAGCCGCTTGGATGTCTTACGTAGGTGGAATGACCCAGGATGAGATCGCCAGCCAGCTGGGTGTTTCACGGCCTGGAGTGCAACGCTTATTGGCGCTGGCTCGTCAGGAAAGGCTGGTAAAAGTGCACATTGACCACCCGATCTCTAACTGTATGGCGCTGGGCAGCACGCTGCGCGATCACTTTGGCCTGACCTACTGTGAAGTGGTGCCTGCCGATAACCACGCCGTCGATAGCGCCGCCGCCTACTTGGCAGTGGCGGCCGCCGAGCGCATCGCGCAACTGGTTGAGCGCAGCGAGCCGTTGACACTGTCGTTAGGCACTGGGCGTTCTGTGCGCGCAGCGGTAGAAGCGCTAAGCCGAGTGGAGCGGCCTCAGCACCGCTTTGTGTCGTTGGTGGGCAATGTGGCTCGGGATGGCTCGGCCAACCGTTATGATGCGGTGATGGTGATGGCAGATAAAACCGGCGGTGAGCGTTTCTTACTGCCTGCGCCGGTGGTCGCTGAATCGCTGGCCGAAAAAGAGGTAATGCTGGCGCAGCGTTTATTCAAAGCAATTGCCGATGTGGCGCGGGAGTCAGAAGCGGCTTTTATCGGCGTCGGGCGCATCGACCGCCAGGCCACGCTGCTCCAAGACCATTTTATTAGTGAAAGCGAGCTGGATGAGTTGCTGGGTTTGAAAGCGGTTGGGGAGTTGCTTGGCTGGCCGCTAAATAGCGATGGCGAGGTGATTGACTGCTCGATTACGCGGCGGGTAACGAGTCTTCCCTTAGAACGTTTTGGCAAACACCACATGGTGGCGATAGCGGGAGGGCGTGAGAAAGCCCCGGCGATTCACGCCGCGTTGCGCGGCGGCTGGCTCAAAGGGTTGGTCACCGACGAAGTAGCCGCGCGAAAGATCGTGGAAGCGTTATAAGCCGTTGGGCAAGTGCGCTGCAACATGCGTTAAAGGCAATAGGTTAGGGTAAAGTTTAAGTAGATCAGGTTTGCTTTTTTTTGGCTTATGTACGATCATTTATTCTATCGATGATCAATAAGATCAAGGCTAAAATAATACCAAAACATGCCGATAGGAGTGCTTTATGCGATTCGTACGTCATTTGCCCGTCACCGCGCTAGCGGCTGCCGTTGCCATATCGGGCCATGCTCAGGCGCAAACCGAGATTACCGTGGCCACGGTTAACAATAACGATATGGTGATCATGCAAAGCCTCACTGAGGTTTTCGAGGAAGCGCACCCAAACATTACCCTGGACTGGGTGGTGCTTGAAGAAAATGTGCTGCGTCAGCGTATGACCACCGATATTGCCACCGGTGGTGGTCAGTTTGACGTCATGACTATCGGTACTTACGAAGTGCCCATCTGGGCAGAGCGCGGCTGGCTGACACCGTTGGATGAGCTGCCCGACGACTACAACGTAGACGACCTACTGGCCTCGGTACGCGATGGGTTGAGTTTTGATGAGACGCTGCATGCGCTGCCGTTTTACGCCGAAAGCTCAATGATGTACTACCGCAAGGATCTATTCGAGGAAGCAGGCATTGAGATGAGCGAGCAGCCCACTTGGGAAGAAGTGCGCGAGTGGGCGAGCGAGCTGCACGGCACGCAAGATGGTTTAGCCGGTATCTGTTTGCGGGGCAAGCCCGGCTGGGGCGAAAACATAGCCGTCGTTTCTACTCTGGTAAACACCTACGGTGGTCGCTGGTTCGATGAAGAGTGGAACCCTGAACTCAACTCTGAAGCCTGGGTTAATGCCGTCCAGTTTTATGTCGATTTGCTTAACGACTATGGCCCGCCAGGCGCAAGTTCCAACGGTTTTAATGAAAACTTAGCGCTGTTTTCTCGCGGCAATTGTGCGATGTGGGTGGATGCAACCTCGGCGGCGGGCAAGTTGTATGACGGCAATGAGTCCAGTGTGTCAGACAGTTTAGGTTTTGCCCCAGCACCGGTGGCGAAAACGCCTAAAGGTTCACATTGGCTCTGGTCGTGGGCGTTAGCCA